>Ga0209023_10000053_pt1 | contig 191314 bp, 182 predicted proteins | sample LakOneMetagenome_FD_187468 | JGI IMG/M metagenome (GOLD analysis project Ga0209023, IMG submission 187468) | Freshwater and sediment microbial communities from Lake Erie, Canada (SPAdes) (version 2) | ecosystem: Environmental > Aquatic > Freshwater > Lentic | place: Lake Erie, Canada... | reverse complement strand
GAATTCTTTTTAAAAAGAGAGGGTTATAATCAACCTAATTTTAAAGGATTAGCTGGCTGATGCGTCCAATCTTTATACAAATGGGCCCGTTTGATGCGTTTCCCGCCGTTTTCGTATCCCGAAAACCTGGTGGGATTCATGATTTGTGGGTAAATATGTAAGAGGGGCGCACTTCCGGCAGAAAGTATCGAGGTGCACTATGCTCGATCGTGAAGGGTTTCGGCCCAACGTCGGCATCATCCTGCTCAACGCCCATAACGAGGTGTGGTGGGGCAAGCGGGTGCGCGAGCACTCGTGGCAATTCCCGCAAGGGGGTATCAAATACGGCGAGACGCCCGAACAGGCGATGTATCGCGAACTGGAGGAGGAAATCGGGCTGCGCCAGGAGCATGTGAAGATTGTAGGCAGAACGCGCGACTGGCTGCGCTATGAAGTACCGGACCATTTCATCAAGCGCGAGATTCGCGGCCACTATCGCGGGCAGAAGCAGATCTGGTTCCTGCTGCGCATGTGCGCGCGCGATAACGACGTCAATCTGCGCCTGACGGACCACCCGGAGTTCGACGCCTGGCGCTGGCACGATTACTGGGTGCCGCTCGACGTGGTGATCGAGTTCAAGCGCGATGTGTACCAGCGCGCGCTGCAGGAGTTGTCGCGTTTCCTGACGTGGCCGGCCAATGGCGGGCACACGCATGAACGGCGGCATACGGCGCGCTACCTGCGCCAGCCGCACGCGCCGCGCACCACGCAAGCGCCCGCCGAGAAGCCCGAAGAGGCGCCGGAATCGCAGCTGATTCTGACGCCGACCAAGGAGTAAGAAACAGGAAAAGCGCGCACCATGCGCGCTTTTTCATTTGCACGAACGCGAAAATAACGAACGTCGCCCTCGCGAAGGCGGGGGCCCATAGCGCGCACGCTCGTCCGCAAAGCATGCACGCTATGGGTCCCCGCCTTCGCGAGGACGAGGTAGTGGGAATTTGACTATGTTTACACCCTCATCGAACGACGTGCGCCGCTTCTTCTGTGAAGCCTTCCGCAAGCAGCGCGCCGGCGAGATTCTGAGCCCGATGGACGCCATCGCGGCCGACTGGATCGCCCAGCACCCCGAATACGACGACGTGCTCTCCGACGCCGACGCCGCCGTCGCGCGCGACTATTCGGTCGAAGGCGGCCAGGCCAATCCCTTTCTGCACCTGTCGATGCACCTGTCGATCGCCGAACAGGTCTCGATCGACCAGCCGCCCGGCATCCGCGCCGCCTGCCACGCCCTCACCACCCGCCTGGGTCCGCACGACGCCCACCACCAGATCATGGAATGCCTGGGCGAGATGATCTGGAAATCGCAGCGCGACGGCGCCCAGCCCGACACCGGCGCCTACGTCGAGTGCGTGCGCCGGCGCGCCGCCCAGTAGCGGCGCGAATGTTCAGGCCGGAACTGGGCTGCCTGTCTTGCGAAATTCGGACGGGGTCATTCCGGTCGCACTCTTGAAGATCCGGTTGAGCGCACTTTTGCTGTTGAAGCCGCAGGCGATGCCCAGGTCGAGGATGCTGGTATCGGCTTCGTCCGGCGCGTGCAAGGCCAGCTTGAGGGCATCGACCCGGTAGCGGTTGAGGAACTCCTGGAAATTGACGCCGCAGGCTTCATTGATCAGCTGCGACAATTCATGGGCCGTCATGGCCACGGCGCTGGCCAGTTCCTCGAGCTTGAGTTCGCCGTTGCGGTACAACTGGTCCACGTCCATCGCGGCATGCAGCTTGACCAGAAAAGCCTGCCGGTCGGCATCGGTCCAGCTGCTGTTGGCGTATTTGGCCTTGGGCGGCGGTGGCGGCGGTGGTGGCGGTTCCGGCATCGGCCGGTAACTGAGAGGCAGCCGGATCGCCAGGACCGCAGTCGCATACACGAAGATGCCCAGCGCCAGCGCGCCCACGGCGTCGGCCGAGATTGGCAACGGCAGTTCGGCAAATTCAACGCCCAGCGCGGCCACGCTGACCACGCCACCCACCAGCCAGATCTTCATCAGGCGCGCCAGACCCGCGGCCAGCGGGCTGCCTTCGGCGCGCCGCATCAGACGCAAACCCGCGCCCACATACACGAGGAACAGCACCAGTTTGGCGATGGCGGCAGGCGCCAGGTACCAGGCCGGCGCAGTGCGGTGCAGCATCCAGGCCAACTTGGCCTCGCCCGATTCCAGGTAAAACGGCAGCATGGCAAGCGTGGCCAGCGCGAACGGCAGCGCGTGCAGCCAGGCGCGCGCGCCCAGCGGCGCGTCGAACAGCATGCTGCGCAAGTAGAAATAGAGCAGCGGACCGGTCAGCAAGCCAATCGTGGCAATGGCGTTGGCGCTGTGCGGATAGGCGGCATACAAACCCTGCATGCCCAGCCAGGCATGGAAAATCACGCCAGCGCACACCAGCAGCAAGGCCGACAGCAGGCAGTTAGCGGTGCGCACCTCGCGTTGGGGCGCGCTCAGCAGAGCAAAAACGAGAAAAGCGGCCTGCCCGATCGCGAGCAGGAACAGCCAGGACAGCACGGTGCCGGTCATGCCCGGTCCCCCAATAAAAAAATCCCTTCGGCGGCGTCACGACGCCGGCGGAAGGGATTGTTTGCGATCATCCTGCGGATGACGACGGATCAGCGCTTGAGCACCAGCTCCGAAGGCAGGCTGTGCAGGTAAGCGGCGATGTCGGCCATGTCCTTGTTCGACAGCTTGCTGACCTGGCCACCCATGATGGCGTTGTTGCGGCCGTTGGCGCCGCTGCCGCGCTTGTACATCTTCAGTGCGTGCTCGAGGTATTCCGCATGCTGGCCAGCCAGTTTCGGATAGCTCGGATCGATCGGCTTGTTGAAATCGGCGCCGTGGCAGGCTGCGCAATTGTTTTCCTTGACCAGCTTTTCGCCATTGGCGACGTTACCGGCGAAGGCGCTGGCCGACACCATGCAGAACAGGGCGATAATCAGTTTTTTCATGGCGCTGTCCTTATTTCTTCTGCTGGGAGTAGTACGCTGCTGCGTCGGCGATGTCCTGATCGGACATGGTCGATGCCACGCCTTTCATGGTCGGATGCTTGCGGTCACCCTTTTTGTACGCATTGAGCGCATTCTCGATGTACTTGGCGGACTGACCACCGAGCATCGGCACCGGATAGACTTCGGGGAAAGTCGCTTTGTAGCCGGGAATGCCGTGACAGCCGACACATTGTTCAACTTTGGCGGCCTTGGCATTGGCAACGATATCCGCGGCTGCGGACAGGTTGGCGACGCCGGCAAGCACGAGCAGTGCGAAGAATTTTTTCATGGTGGCGATGGTAAGTGGTAGTCGGTACCCTGGGTGCAAAAATGTTACTTTTTGCACTATCAACCTGCGAGTTTAACCCATCCCGTTCCGGTCGTCCACTTCGGGTGTTGGGCTGTGGCACACCCCAGCGCCGGCGGCACAAGCGTTTCGCGGCCCCATGTGCAAGAGAGCGTGGTCCGGATCAGTGCGGGGCCGTCGCTTCGCAGGTGAACGGCAGGCCCGCGCGCGCGCGCTCGCCAATATGCGCGGCGAGGCGCTGCATCCGAATGCCGTACCGCGGCATGGCACCGCGGGCAGTCGGACGAAACCGTTCCGGGAATTCATCGACGCCCGCGTCGGCAAAGTCTTCCGGCTTGATTGTCAGCTCGTCTGTGTCGAACTCAGATTCGGCCAGTTCTTGCTGCGCCGCGTCGACCCCGCACGGAAGCCAGCCCGGATACGAGGCGCCCCACCGAATCAGAAACAGCTCGCCGGACTTGCCCGGGACCAGTCTGGCGGGGCGCTTGCCCAGCACGAGACCGCGCTTGCCGTCGCGGCGCACCAGCAGCAGACTTGCGCCGTCATCGAGAAGATACTGGCTCGGTCCATGGTGATCCGACGCACTGATTTCAAGAATAGCCGGCGCAGGCGAGCCGGACAGCGTAGAGAGGACCTCCGCTTTGAGCCAGTAATCCACGTTCATGCACCAGACGTTCGGCTTCGAACACGCCGGGTCCGGCGGGTAATACCCCCCTCGCTTGAGCACGGCGACGAGCAGCTGCGGCGTCGATTCCTCCGGCGCGGCCGTGGCGCCAAGCGCCGGGAACAGCGCCAATGTAATCAACAATGTCATCCGTTTCAGCACGGCCGGTCCCTAGCGTTTGAAGGTATTGCAGATACCCGCCATCTGCTGGTCGGCCTTTCCGGGCGGCGATTTGGCGTTCGAAGCAACCACCAGCACCAAAATGGTGTCGTCAATCTTGACGGTCAGGTAGCGCGAGGTGCTCACGCCCTTGAGCTCGGCAATCCATTCCGCGTGCGGGAGCGCCAAGCCGGCGCACAGCGACGACGGCGCGATGAGCGCGTGGCTTTTCTCAAGGAAGGCCGTTTCCGCCTGACGGTGCGCGGCCAGCGCCTCGTCTTCGGTGCCGGCCGGCGCGGGCACGCGCAGCAACTGCACCATCACGCCATCGATGGCGGCGAAGATGCGGCCGTGGCCTTCGGTCGTGCGGATCGCTTTGCCCGGCACCTCGAATTGATAGCCGCCGGACTTGGCGGCCTTGGACTGCGCGGTAAACAGATAACCGGAATCGGACTTGACGATGCGCAGCGGCACGTCGGCGAAGGCAGGCGCGGCGGCCAGCGCCAGCAACAGGAGGAAGCGGGAAAGGTTCATGTGGGCGAATATACCGTCAGGAGCGAGGCCGCGCAATCTCACTGCCCGAGCGTCTTGCAGATTTCCTGCATCCGCTGTTCGGCCCCACCGCGCGGCGACTTGGGATTGGACGCCACAATCGTGACCTTGATCGCGTCGCCGGCCTTGACGGTGAAGTAGCGCGAATCGCGGATACCCTTGAGCGTCGAGCGCCATTCTCCATGCGGCTGCGCCACGCCTTTGCAGAAATTCGATTCCGCCACCACTGCCCCGCTTTGCTGCAGCAGCGCCGTCTCCGCCTTGCGATACGCCGCCAGCGACTGCTCCGCGCTCCCGCGCACGGCCGGCACATAAAAAGTCTGCAGCTGTACGCCGTTGGTCACGACCATGTTGCTGTCATTGCCCTGCGGCGGATGAATCGCGTCCACCGGTTCGATGTACGCGAACCTGGCCCCGTTCGACTCGGCAAAATGGGGATACTCGGCATCGGGTTTGGTGATCGGCCAGGAGCTCGCGGCCAATGCGGGCACGGCCAGCAAGCTCAATAAAGGAAGAAGACGTAAAGTCGGCATGGGAATTGGCGTGATTGCAAATAAAACAATATTGCCAGTGTATGCGAGGCACCGGCGCCTGTCCACTGGCAATGGCGACATGGCTTATACTCAAACCAACTTCACTTTTGCCTTTCAAAACCATGCACGCACCGCAAACACCCCGCTTCGACGGCTCCGATGCCTACGTCGCCACCGCCGACCTCAAACTGGCCGTCAACGCCGCCCTCACCTTGCAGCGTCCGCTGCTGATCAAGGGCGAGCCGGGCACCGGCAAGACCATGCTGGCCGAAGAAGTGGCGCAGGCGCTCGACATGCCGCTCATGCAGTGGCACATCAAGTCGACCACCAAGGCGCAGCAGGGCCTGTACGAATACGACGCCGTCTCGCGCCTGCGCGACTCGCAACTGGGCGACGAGCGCGTACGCGACATCAACAACTACATCGTCAAGGGCGTGCTGTGGCAAGCCTTCACCGCGCCCGAACCGGTGGTGCTGCTGATCGACGAGATCGACAAGGCCGACATCGAATTCCCGAACGACCTGCTGCGCGAACTGGACCGCATGGAGTTCTACGTCTACGAGACGCGCGAGATGGTGGTGGCCAAGCACCGTCCGCTGGTGATCATCACCTCCAACAACGAGAAGGAACTGCCGGACGCCTTCCTGCGCCGCTGCTTCTTCCACTACATCAAATTCCCGGACAAGGACACGATGGAGCAGATCGTCAAGGTCCACTATCCGACCCTGAAGCAGGAACTGCTGGCGCAGGCGCTGCAAAGCTTCTACGAGGTGCGCGACGTGCCGGGCCTGAAGAAAAAGCCGTCGACGTCCGAATTCCTGGACTGGCTCAAGCTGCTGCTGGCCGAAGACATTCCGGCCGAAGCGCTGCGCAGCAAGGACGCCAAGACCATCGTGCCGCCGCTGCACGGCGCGCTGCTGAAAAACGAGCAGGACGTGCATTTGTTCGAACGCCTGGTCGCGATGTCGCGGATGAATCGCTGATGATCCAGGTCGACCCGCTCACCCTCCAATTCAACGGCGTGCTGCTCGAGCCGCTGGCGCTGTCGCACGCCGACGGGCTGCGCGCGGCAGCCGCCGACGGCGAGCTGTGGAACATTCGCGTCACGTCGGTGCCGGAACCGCACAAGGTGGAGGAATACATCCGCACCGCGCTCGAGATGCGCAACCGGCTGGCCTTCGCCGTGCTCGACGCCGCCAGTGGCGCGGTCATCGGCAGCACCAGCTACCATGACATCGTGCCCGAGATCGACCGCGTGGAAATCGGCTGGACCTGGTACGCCAAAAGCCGCCAGCGCAGCCATGTGAACACCAGCTGCAAACTGGCGCTGCTGTCGCACGCCTTCGACACGCTCGGCTGCGCCGTGGTGGGCCTGCGCACCGATAACTTCAATTACCAGTCGCAGGCCGCCATCGAGCGCCTGGGCGCGAAAAAGGATGGCGTGATCCGCCACGCCACCCTGCGCCGCGACGGCACCGTGCGCGACGCCGTCATGTACAGCATCCTGCGCGGCGAGTGGCCCGAGATCAAGGCGCAACTGCACTACAAGCTGCAAAGGATCTGACATGCTGATCGATTTTTTCTTCACGCTCAAGGACGCCAAGATCCCGGTCACGATCAAGGAATTCCTGACCCTGCTCGAAGCGATGGAAAAGAACGTCATCGGCCCCTCGATGGACGACTTCTATTATGTGTCGCGCCTGACTCTGGTCAAGGACGAGGCCCATTTCGACAAATTCGACCGCGCCTTCGCCCAGTACTTCAAGGGCATCAACGCCGCCTTCGAAACCAGCACCGGCATTCCGCTCGACTGGCTGATCAAGCGCATGGAGCGCGAGCTGACGGCCGAACAGAAAGCCCAGCTCGAAAAATTCGGCTACGACAAGCTGATGGACCGCTTGAACGAACTGCTCAAGGAGCAGAAGGAGCGCCACGAGGGCGGCAGCAAATGGATCGGCACCGGCGGCACTTCGCCGTTCGGCAACGGCGGCACCAATCCGGAAGGGATCCGCATCGGCGGCGCGGGCGGCAACCGCACCGCGGTCAAGGTGTGGGAGCAGCGCGCCTACAAGGATTACGACGCCGAGCGCGAACTGGGCACGCGCAACATCAAGGTGGCGTTGCGGCGCCTGCGCAAGTTCGCACGCGAAGGGGCCGAGGATGAACTGGCGCTCGACGCCACGATCCGCGCCACGGCCAGCAACGCGGGCTACCTCGACATCAAGATGCAGCCCGAGCGCAAGAACAAGATCAAGGTGCTGATGCTGCTCGACGTGGGCGGCACCATGGACGACCATATCGAGCGCACCGAAGAGCTGTTCTCGGCGTCCAAAACCGAATTCAAGAACATGGAGTTCTTCTACTTCCATAACTGCGTCTACGACTACCTGTGGAAGAACAACCGGCGCCGCAACGCCGAACGTTTTCCGACCTGGGACGTCCTGCGCAAATACCCGCCAGACACCAAACTCATTTTTGTGGGCGACGCAACTATGAGCCCGTACGAGGTGCTCGCGCCCGGCGGCTCGGTCGAATACAACAACGAAGAAGCCGGCGCCGAATGGCTGGCGCGCTTTACCAACGCGTTCCCGAAATTCATCTGGCTCAATCCGGAACCGGAAGGCGTGTGGCAGTACCGGCAGTCGATTTCCGTGATCAAGCAGCTCATGCAGAATCGGATGTTTCCCCTCACCATTGAGGGTTTGGAGCGGGCAATGAGGCTTCTCAGCAAATAGGATTTCGCAAGGCCCATGCGGTGCGGGTTTTTGCCGCAATTCAATCGTGCGCATGATGTCGTCTTGTAAAATCTCGCGTCACCTCTTCGCGGGTTTTACTGAAAGGACGCCATGCCAGATCTCCTGCAGATTCTGACCGACCTCTCCTGGCCCGTCGCGATTTGTATCGCCTGGCTCGCCGGAGAATACGGCCAACGCTGGACCGGCCTGCCCAAGATCAGCTTCTACGGCATCGCCGGCTTCGCGCTCGCCTCCTCGCAAATCGGGGTCTTGCCGCAATCGGGTTCCGGCATCGTGCTGGTCATGGCCGACGTTGCGTTCGGCCTGATCCTGTTCGAGATCGGCTACCGCATCAACTTGCGCTGGATCCGCACCAATCCCTGGTTCGGCGTCGCGGCGCTGGCCGAAGCGTTCGGCACCTTCGTCGCCATTTATTTTGTGGCGCTGGCCTTCCACACCTCGACCATGACGGCGCTGATGCTCGCCGCCCTCAGCATGTCCACCTCGCCCGCCACCGTGGTGCGGGTGATTAACGAGATGCGCAGCTCGGGCCAGGTGACCGAACGCGCATTGCACCTGACGGCGATTAACTGCGTGCTGTCGGTCTTCACCTTCAACATCATCATCGGCTTCTGGATTTTCCGCAGCTCCGAAGATATCGGCGACGCCACCCTCAACAGCCTGGTGGCGCTGTCGCTGTCGGCCCTGACCGGCGCCGTGTTCGGCCTGGTGGTGCCGGCCCTGCTGCGCCACTTGGGCAATCTGTCCAAGGATGCGACGGTCGGCTTTGCGCTGGCGGTGATCCTGCTGGTGTCGATCACCTACACCACGCAATTGTCGCCGGTGGTGGCCACGCTCGCGTTCGGACTGACCGCGCGCCACCGGCGCGTCGCCTTCAGCCAGGCGCAGCGCAATTTCGGCGCGCTGGGCGAACTGCTCACGGTGCTGCTGTTCGTGTTCGCCGCCTCCACGCTGGACTGGCGCACCATCACCGACGGCACCGCGCTGGCGCTGGCGGTGGTGGCGGTGCGCATGCTGACCAAGACGGTCGGCGTGACGCTGTTCTCGGAACTGTCGGGCATCTCGTGGCGCAAAGGGGCGCTGACCGGTCTGGCGCTGGCGCCGGTATCGGTGTTCGTGATCCTTCTGCTCGAACATGCTCGCCTGCGCGGCGTGAACCTGGCCGAAGAACTGCGCGCCATGGCCGGCGTGACGCTGCTGCTGGAAGTATTCGGCCCGATCCTGATCCAGCGCGCACTGGTGTGGGCCAAAGAAACGCACGGGGAATAAAATGCCACTCGAACCATTCGCACAATCGGAAGCGCTCACCTTCGGCGTGGAGCTGGAATTGCAGCTGGTGAGCCTGTCCGACTTCGACCTGACCGCCGCCAGCCCGGACCTGCTGCACCTGCTGGCCAAAAAGCCCTTCCCCGGCAACGTGACGCCGGAGATCGCCGAGAGCATGATCGAGATTAATTCGAGCGTGCACTCGCACCACCTGCCGCTGCTGGCCGAACTGCTGGAGATCCGCGACCTGCTGGTGGCGGCCGGCGACCAGCTCAATATCGGGCTGTCGGGCGGAGGCACGCATCCGTTCCAGCACTGGTCGGAACAGAAGATCTTCGAGAAACCGCGTTTTCGCGAGCTGTCCTCGCTGTACGGTTACCTTGCCAAGCAGTTCACGGTATTCGGGCAGCACGTGCACATCGGCTGCGCTAGCGGCGACGACGCCATGTTCCTGCTCCATTCGCTCAGCCGCTACATCCCGCACTTCATCGCGCTGTCGGCCTCCTCGCCCTTTGTGCAGGGCCATGACAGCCTGTTCGATTCGGCGCGTTTGAATTCCGTGTTCGCGTTTCCGATGAGCGGACGGGCGCCATTCACCCTCACCTGGGACGAATTTGCGAACGTTTATTTCGCGAAGATGGAAGCGACGGGCATCATCAAGAGCATGAAGGATTTTTACTGGGACATCCGGCCCAAGCCCGAATACGGCACCATTGAGCTGCGCGTGTGCGACACGCCGCTCACGGTCGAGCGGGCGGCGGCGCTGGCCGGCTATCTGCAGGCCCTGTGCCGCCACCTGCTGGAGCGGCGCGAGGAGCCGCCGGTGGAAGACGACTACCTGGTGTACAACTTCAATCGCTTCCAGGCGTGCCGCTTCGGGCTGGACGGCTCGATCACGCATCCCAAGACCTACGAGACCATGTCGCTGCGCGAGGACATTCTGACCACGCTGCGCAAGATGGAGCGGCACGGGGAAGCGCTGGGCAGTCTGGGCGCCTTGCGCCACTTGTCGGCGGCGGCGCAGGATTCGAGCGACGCCTCGTTCCTGCGGCGCGAGTACGCGGAACAAGGCAGCGCGGAAGGCATGGTCAACGCCGCGATCCGCAAATTCCGCGGCGAAGCATGACACGTCGTCCTCGGCCTCGGCGGCCCCCTTGGCGGGGACCCATAGCTCGTTTGATTAGCCCTAAAGTGTGATTTAGTGAAGGCACCATGATGTCTCAATCATGGAACGATCAAGCTACGTATACATCCTGGCAAGCCGCCCCTATGGCACGCTGTACACCGGCGTCACGACCGATCTCGTTCGCCGCGCGTGGGTGCACCGCGAAGAACTCGTTGATGGATTCACCTAACAGTATCACGTGCATCGGCTGGTCTGGTACGAGGTCCACGACGATTTGATGGCGGCCGTAGCGCGCGAGAAGGCACTCAAAAAGTTCAAGCGACGCTGGAAGATCGACTTGATATGCAAGAGCAACCCCACGTGGCGTGATCTCTATTTCGATTTTACGGCTTAGGGAAACTTGCCATGGGTCCCCGCCAAGGGGGCCGCCGAGGCCGAGGACGACGGCTATAGCCGCGTTTCGCGCGCGGCGCGCAGGAATTCGTCGAGGATCGGCGTGCAGTCGAGCAGGTCGACCCCGCCGGCGCGATGGAACTCCGGATGCCACTGCAGTCCCATCACGAAACTGGCGCGCTGATAGCGGATGGCCTCCACAATCCCGTCCGGCTCCGAAATCGCCTCCACCAGAATATCGCGCCCCAGATCCTTGACCGCCTGGTGGTGGATGGAATTGACGATCGGCCGCTCGAGCTTGGGGAACATGCGCGCCAGCGACGAGCCCTGCGGGAAGCGGATTGCATGCCGGTGCGCGTCATAATCGCTGTGCACGTGCGCCAGTGCGTCCGGCACATTGGTCGCCACATCCTGGTACAAGGTGCCGCCAAACGCCACATTGATCAGCTGGCAGCCGCGGCAAATGCCCAGCACCGGCTTGCCGGCGTCGACAAATTCGTGCAGCAGCTCGAGCTCATACACGTCGCGGGCCCGGTCGCCGCTCCACTCGGGCCGCGTGGGCGACTCCGAATACGTTTGCGGCGACACATCCGCCCCGCCCTGCAGCACCAGCCCGTCCAGATGGCGCGCATAGTGGCGCAAGGTGATGTTGCTCGGATGAAGCAGGCCGTTCGTGTTAACGGTCGGAACCATAAACACAAGCACGTCGCGCGACATCACCCACTGGGCAATCGATTCCTCGAGGTATTGCAGATTCTTGCTGCGCAGCCCAGTGGAACCGGGCTCGGGATGGAAAATGCGGGCCGAAACGCCGATGCGCAGCGTGCGCCGCATGAAGTCGCGGCCGATCTTGTCGCGCACCGCGCGCCAACGCGAGCTGAACACGCGCTTGGCCAGCGACAGCGGCGTGTCGTCGACCTTGAGATAGCGCGGCGGCGCATCGGGCGCGCGCCGGTCGGGCACCCTGGTGGCATGGGGCTGGCCATCCTTTTCGGTCGGGGGTCCGCGTCTGTCGGGCTTGTCGTATTCGGGCATGGCTTAAATATATCCCCAAGCGCCAGCCGCACGATTCAAAGTTGTAACAAAATTGTCGCGTCCGCTGCTACAGCGGCATCGACAGCAGCTTTTTGAGCAGCGCGATCAGATGGCGGTCGGCCACCGGTTTGTCGAGCATGCCGCGCACGCCGGCCGCCTTGGCCCGCACCACGTGATAATGGAAGTTGGGGCCGACCAGCAGCACCACGGCGATCCGCTCGCCTCCCTTCTGCGACTTGATGGCGGCCGTCAGCCCGTACGGATCGATTACCGGCGTCGACGTATTGACCAGCACCAGCGACACCGCCGTCTCTTCGCACAGGCGCAGCGCGGTCGCGGCGCTGTCGGTCCATTCGATCGACATGCGGCCCGGCCCGGTCAGCAGATCGAGGTGGTCGCGCAGCGCCGAACTCTTGTCGACAATGAGCACGGCCCCGGTGGGCGGCTTCTTGCGCCGCTTGATGTACTCGGCCGGATCGGTGACGTCCAGATCGAGGCGCGGCTTGCGGCGCCGCTCCGTCAGCAGCGGCAAGCCGCGCGAGGTGAGCTGGACCTGCGCCTCGGCGCGCCGCCGCAGCAATTCGTCGAGCATGCTGTACAGCAGCCCCAGGTTGAGCGGACGCATCAGGCGTGGATAGGGGAATTCGGGCGCCGGGTCGCCGATCACGATCACCGGGTCGAGCGCGGTGGACGGCACCGCCGTCACGCGCGCCATCGCTTTGAGGTCGTCGCCGTTGGCGATGATCAGATCCGGGTCTTGCAAACTGTCGTCAAGCAGGCAAAAATATCCAGGCCCGTCACCCGGCGCTTTGGCCAGGGCATTGGCTAGGCGGGGCCGTTCGTCCGGGTCGAACCCGGCCAGGCGTACCGCGAATGGATACTTATGCATGTTTTTCTGTTAAAAGTGTGAAGTTAACTAGTGCGGAAATGACACGCTTGAAACGAATCTAACCACAATCCCCGGCGCTGGCAAGCGATTCATTCGCGCCAAAATCCCTTACTTTTCCGTCCGACAAGATAGAATGCGCAGGCATCCGCATAAAGAATTTTGATATGGCCACCAAAAAACCTGCATCCGACTACAGCGAATCATCCATCCGCGTCCTGAAAGGACTGGAACCCGTCAAACAGCGTCCGGGCATGTACACCCGCACCGAGAATCCGCTGCACATCATCCAGGAAGTGATCGATAACGCCTCCGACGAAGCGCTCGGCGGCCACTGCAAGAATATTGGCGTCACCCTCAATACCGACGGTTCGATCACCGTCGAAGACGACGGCCGCGGCATCCCGGTTGGACTGCACCCGGAAGAAAACGTGCCCACCGTCGAAATCGTGTTCACCCGCCTGCACGCCGGCGGCAAGTTCGACAAGGGTTCGGGCGGCGCCTACGCGTTCTCGGGCGGCTTGCACGGCGTGGGCGTGTCGGTCACCAACGCGCTCTCGACGCGCCTGGAAATCACGGTCTGGCGCAAGGAAGAAAACGGCAACGGCCTGCACAAGATGGCTTTCGCCCACGGCGACGTGGTCGAGCCGCTGGTGTCGATCCCGGCCCCGCGCGACGGCAAAAAGAGCGGCACCCGCGTGACCGCCTGGCCCGACCCCAAGTATTTCGATTCGCCTGCCATCTCCCAAGTTGAACTGCAACGCCTGCTGCGCTCGAAAGCGGTGCTGCTGCCGGGCGTGACCGTCACATTGACCAACGCCAAGACCGGCGACGTCACGACCTGGAAGTACGACGAGGGCCTGCGCGGCTACTTGAACGAGATGCTGGCCCAGTCCTCCAACGGCGAGACCCTGATTCCCGTGTTCGAAGGCGCCCAGTATTCGAACGGCGAGACCGACGGCTTCGCCGAAGGGGAAGGCGCGGCCTGGGTGGTCGCCTGGACCGAGGAAGGCGCGGTGGTGCGCGAGTCCTACGTCAACCTGATTCCCACCTCGAACGGCGGCACCCACGAATCGGGCCTGCGCGACGGCTTGTACGGCGCGGTCAAGAGCTTCGTCGAGATGCACTCGCTGCTGCCCAAAGGCGTCAAGCTGCTGCCGGAAGACGTGTTCGCGCGCGTCTCCTTCGTCCTGTCGGCCAAGGTGCTCGATCCGCAGTTCCAGGGTCAGATCAAGGAGCGCTTGAATTCGCGCGACGCAGTGCGCCTGGTGTCGAGTTTTTCCAAGCCGCCGCTCGAGCTGTGGCTGAACCAACATGTCGAATACGGCAAGAAGCTGGCAGAACTGGTCATCAAGCAGGCCCAGTCACGTCTGCGTTCGCTGCAAAAGGTCGAGAAGAAAAAATCGTCGGGCGTTGCCGTTTTGCCGGGCAAGCTGACCGATTGCGAATCGACCGACATCGCCCGCAACGAGATCTTCCTGGTCGAGGGCGACTCGGCCGGCGGCTCGGCCAAAATGGGCCGCGACAAGGAATTCCAGGCCATCCTGCCCCTGCGCGGCAAGGTGCTCAACTCGTGGGAGACGGACCGCGACCGCCTGTTCGCCAACAACGAGATCCATGACATCGCGGTGGCGATCGGGGTCGACCCGCACAGCCATGGCGACACGGTCGACCTGTCCGGCCTGCGCTACGGGAAAATCTGCATCCTGTCGGATGCGGACGTCGACGGCTCGCACATCCAGGTGCTGCTGCTCACGCTCTTCTTCAAGCACTTCCCCGCGCTGTTCGCCCCTGGCCACATCTGCATCGCCCGTCCGCCCTTGTACCGGGTCGACGCACCGGCGCGCGGCAAGAAGCCGATCCAGAAACTGTATGCGCTCGACGACGGCGAACTGCTGGCGATCGAAGACAAACTGAGCAAGGACGGCCTGAAAGAAGGCGCCTGGAGCATTTCGCGCTTCAAGGGTCTGGGCGAGATGAACGCCGAGCAGCTGTGGGAAACTACGATGAACCCGGACACCCGGCGCCTGCTGCCGGTGACCCTGGGCGACTTCGAGCACGTCGATGCGTCGGCCCGCTTCAATATGTTGATGGGTAAGGGCGAAGCCGCCGCACGGCGCGCCTGGATCGAAGAACACGGAAACGAAACGGAAGCGGATATCTGACATGATTATCGGGATCGACCTCGGCACCACCAACAGCCTGGTGGCGGTCTGGCGCGACGGAAAAGCGTCCATCATTCCCAATGCCCTGGGCAAGAACCTGACGCCGTCGTGCGTCGGCATTGACGATGACGGCACGATTCTGGTTGGCGAAGCGGCGCGCGCGCGCCTGCAGACCCATTCGCACCTGACGGCGGCAGTCTTCAAGCGCTACATGGGCAGCGAACGCAAGATCACGCTCGGCAAGCAGACCTTCCGCCCGGAAGAGCTGTCGTCGATGGTGCTGCGCGCGCTCAAGGAAGATGCCGAGACCTTCCTGGGCCACCCGGTAACGGAGGCGATCATCACCGTGCCCGCCTACTTCAGCGACGCCCAGCGCAAGGCCACCCGCGTGGCCGGTCAGCTGGCGGGGCTGAAAGTGGAGCGCCTGCTCAATGAACCGACCGCCGCGGCCCTGGCCTACGGGATCCAGGACACCAAGAGCGAAAGCAAATTCCTCGTGTTCGACCTGGGCGGCGGCACCTTCGACGTCTCGATCCTGGAGCTGTTCGAAGGCGTAATGGAAGTGCGCGCTTCGGCCGGCGACAATTTCCTTGGCGGCGAAGACTTCGTCTCGGCCATGTTCGACGCTTTTATTACGCGCAGCGGCCTGTCCAAAGTACTCGACGGCGCCAACCTGACCGGCAGCCAGCGCCAGCGCCTGCGCGACGAAGCCGAACGCGCCAAACGCACCTTGTCGGACGCCGCCAGCGCACGCATGGCGTTCCAGTACAACGGCACCGAATATACCTGGGAGCTGAGCGAGGACACGCTGGGCCAGCTGTGCGAGCCGCTGATGCAGCGCTTGCGCATGCCGGTCGAACGCGCGCTGCGCGACGCCACCATCAAGGCATCCGAACTTAACGCCGTGGTACTGGCCGGCGGCGCCACCCGCATGCCGCTGGTGCGCAAGCTGGCATCGCGCATGTTCGGCCGCTTCCCGATGATCCACCTCGATCCGGACGAGGCCATCGCGCTGGGCGCGGCCGTGCAGGCCGGCCTGAAAATGCGCGACGCGGCGCTCGACGAAGTCGTCATGACCGATGTGGCGCCCTACTCGCTGGGAATCGGTATCGCGCGCCAGATCGGCCCCAACGATTACGAAGGCGGCCACTACCTGCCTATCATCGAACGCAATTCCACCGTGCCCGTATCGCGCGTGGAAAACATCACCACCATCAACGACTACCAGAAGGAGTTGACGGTCAAGGTGTACCAGGGCGAAGCGCGCCGGGTGGCCGACAATATCTACCTGGGCACGCTCACGTTCCCGATCGCGGCAAAAAAGGCTGGCGAAGTCAGTGCCGACGTGCGCTTCACGTATGACGTGAGCGGCGTGCTGGAAGCTGAAATCACGGTCCTGCCGACCCAGGAAAAACACAAGCTGGTGATTACCGAAAATGCCGGCGTGATGACACCGGCCGAAATCGAGCAGCGCCTGGCCGAACTGGCGGAATTGAAGATCCACCCGCGCGACAAGCTGGAAAACCGCACGCTGGTGGCCCAGGCCGACCGCCTGTACGAGCAGCTGCTCGGGCAGGAGCGCGAGTATCTGGCCCAGTACGTGGCAGCGTTCCAGGGCGCCCTTGAACGGCAGGACCGCAAGGCCACCGAACGCGCACGCGAGTCGCTGATGCAGGTCATGCGTCAGCTCGACGGGGGCAGCTTCCTGTGAACATCTGGACCATCCTGGGGACCACGGCAACGGACGACGAGCGCGAGATCAAGCGCGCGTACGCCCGTCAGCTGAAAGTTACCCGTCCCGAGGATGATCCGACCGGTTTCCAGGAGCTGCGCGACGCCTACGAAGTGGCGCTGCGCATTGCCAAACACGCCAATGCCGAGCCACTGCCGCATGATGCCGAACCGGCCGAGCAGACGCCGGCCGTGGCCGCGCCGCAGCCCGAGCAGGTCGCCTACACGCCGGCCTGGGAATACGCGCCCGCGCTGCCCTCGCCTGCGCAGGAAGCGCGTCAGGTCTGGGCGGCCTTCCTGCCGCATGCCCACGCGCAGACCCGGCACCGTTTGACCGAACTGATGACCGGCGCCGACCTGCTCGATCTGCAGGTGCGCGAACAGTTCGAACTATGCGCACTCCAATATTGCAGTGGCGAGGGGTGCGACGACCAGTTCCGGCTGGACGTCGCCGAGCACTTCGACTGGGAGCATGATGGCGGCTTCGTGCGCCGCGAGATGCCGGCCGAAGCCGGCATGACGCTGGCGCTGCTGCGCGCGCATCGGTCGTACACCTGGTTCAGCGCCTATACACAAAGCGACCATCTGGTCAGTCTGCTGCTGGCGCGGCAGGTTCCTTTCGAGTTCTACGATGCCGGCGACCGCAAATTCACACTGCGCATGCGTAAGCTGATTGGCCAGCTGCGCTGGGAACATCGTGAGATGCTGCAATTTAAGCTGAACCATGAAGTCGTCGACGCATGGGAACGCGTCGTAACCGAGAAGCGTTACTTCAATCAGACGGCCGCAGAATCAGGCGCCGCCGGCGTCGTCGTGTTCCTGCTGGCCCTCTTTCTGCTGCCTTCGCTGACGCCAGCCCAGGTTGCCTTGCTGTTCCTCGGCAGCCAGGCGTTCACATTCGGCACCCAGGCTTGGCTGGTGTTCCACCCGCCGCAATGGCTGCAATCAGAGCGGGTCGCCCAATGGCGCGACCGCATCGCCGCCACGCGCCACCTGGTGCTGCACGATATAAGGCTGCGTCCGCGCCTGCAGGCTTATTGGCTGGGCGGGTTTGCAATGGCGTCGCTGCTGATGTTCCTCGTGCCCACGCCCGCTGCCTGGTTTGTGCTACCCGTCGGCGTCGCACTGGGCGCATCGGTGACGGTCGGGACGTTTTGCAATTCTGCCGTGTTCACGTCGGGTGGCTTCCTGATACAGGGCGCCGCTGCATTGATTCTGGCCGCAGGCGCTGCCAAGAGCATGTTCCCCGCATATGGCTACGCGGTCTGCGCCTTGCTCATTTTTGGCGGGCTGCAGCTCATGTACCGCGGCGGCAGCGACTTGATCGCCTGGACAGGCAAACCCGCAGAGTGGGTATTCGCGATGCGCTGCGTCTGGTTCGGCACGGCCGCGGGCATGATCGGCCTCGCGCTCTCGCCGCTCGCCCGTTACGGTGCGTCACAGGCGACCATGTGGCTGGTGCTGATGGCCGGCATGCTGCTGTCGCGCCCGACGATCCACCCGGTATTCGGTTTGCTTGGGGGCTTCGCCGTATCGGCAGTCATTGCCGGCGCTGCGCCGTCGCGCCAGTTTGACGATTCCACCTTGTTCCTGCTGATGACGATGACCATCGCCGTCGCCCTCTTCATGGGCATGAATATGTATCGCGTCAAAACCAACCAGCACCAGTTCGCGTGAACCCATGAACGTCTGGACTATCCTCGGCATCAGGCCCACCGCGGACGAACGCGAAATCAAGCGCGCGTACGCGAAGCAGCTGAAAATCACGCGGCCGGAAGACGACTCGCAGGGTTTCCAGGACCTGCGCGACGCTTACGAGGCCGCGCTGCGTCTGGCGCGCCAGGCGCAGGCATACGAGGTCGATCTGGTTGAACAAACGCCGGAGCCGGTCTACGTGGCAGCCTATGAATGGGACCCGGACAGCGATCCGGACCAGCCCCTGGCACAGGCGGACGAGCGCCCCGTCTACCGCGCGGTATGGGACTTCGTGCCCGAGAGCGGCCAGCCCAGCGCCTCGCCGGTGGTCGAAGCGCGCCGCATCTGGGCCGAATTTCTGCCGCGCGCGCATCGCGATACTGGCCGGGAGCTGGCCGAACTGGAAGCGCGCGGCGACTTCCTCGACCTGGAAGTGCGGGCATGCTTCGAGCTGTGCGCGGTACAGTACTGCGCCGGCGAAGGCTGCGATGACCGGTTCCGGGTCGACCTGGCCGACCATTTCCACTGGGAGCGCAACGCCTCATTCATTCTGCGCGAAATGCCCGACGAAGCGGAAGTAATGCTGGCGCGCCTGGAAGCGTACCGCGCCTACTTGCGCCACCGTCCCTGAACATCTATTTAATATCAACACATTCAACACCAAGCGAAACTAGTACATGACGAACCAGACCGACCTCTTTGCAGAACCGCCACCGCCGCCACCGGAAGATGGTGACACGCTGACCCTGTCCACGTTCGCCGAACGCGCCTATCTCGACTACGCCGTCTCGGTGGTCAAAGGCCGCGCCCTGCCGGACGTGAGCGACGGCCAGAAGCCGGTGCAGCGCCGCATCCTGTTCCAGATGAACGAACTCGGTCTGGGCGCCACCGCGAAGCCGCGCAAGTCGGCCGCCGTGGTCGGCGACGTGATGGGTAAATTGCACCCGCACGGCGACCAGTCCATTTACGACGCCTTGGTGCGCATGGCGCAGGACTTCTCGCTGCGCTATCCGCTGGTGGACGGCCAAGGCAACTTCGGCTCGCGCGACGGCGACGGCGCGGCAGCGATGCGCTACACCGAAGCACGTCTGACCCCGATCGCCCGCGTGCTGATGGATGAAATCGACGAAGGCACGGTCGACTTCCAACCCAACTACGACGGCGCCCACCAGGAGCCGAAGGCCCTGCCGGCGCGCTTGCCGATGGTGCTGCTCAATGGCGCCTCGGGGATCGCGGTCGGCCTGGCCACAGAGATCCCGTCACACAATCTGACCGAAGTGGCGCAGGCTGCCGTGGCGATGATCCGCAACCCCAAGATCAGCCACGCCGAGCTGATGGCCTTCATGCCTGGCCCGGACTTCCCGGGCGGCGGCCAGATCATCACGCCGCAGTCGCAGATCGCCGACATGTACGCGACCGGACGCGGTTCGATGAAGGTGCGCGCGCGCTGGAAGATCGAAGAACTGGCGCGCGGCCAATGGCAGGCGGTGGTGTACGAACTGCCGCCGGGATGCTCGTCCCAAAAGGTGCTCGAAGAAATCGAAGAGCTGACCAACCCCAAGATCAAGATGGGCAAGAAGTCGCTCTCGCCCGAGCAAATGGGACTCAAGCAGACCATTCTCGGTTCGCTCGACAAGGTGCGCGATGAATCGGGCCGCGAAGCGCCGGTGCGCCTGGTGTTCGAGCCGAAATCGAAGAACCAGGACCAGAACGAATTCATGCTGATGCTGCTCGCGCATACCTCGCTCGAGTCGTCCAATTCGATCAACCTGGTGATGATCGGCGGCGACGGCCGTCCGCGCCAGAAGGGTTTGACCGAGATTCTGCAGGAATGGGTCGATTTCCGCTTCGTGACGGTGCGCCGCCGGACCGAGTTCAGGCTGGGCAAGGTTGATGCGCGCATCCACATCCTCGAAGGCCGGATGACGGTGCTGCTCAACATCGACAAGGTGATTCACATCATCCGCAATTCGGACGATCCGAAGTTGGCGCTGATCGCCGAATTCGACCTGACCGAAATCCAGGCCGAGGACATCCTCGAGATCCGCTTGCGCCAACTGGCGCGTCTGGAAGCGATCAAGATCGAGAAGGAACTGGGCGAACTGCGCAAGGAGCGCGAGACGCTGCAGGATCTGCTGGACAATCCATCGTCGATGAAGCGCCTGATCATCCGCGAAATCGAAGCCGACACCAAGACCTTCGGCGACGCGCGCCGCACCATCATCGAGGAAGCGGCACGCGCCAGCGCCGAGCAGAAAGTGATCGACGAACCGGTCACGGTCATCATTTCCGAGAAAGGCTGGGTGCGCGCGCGTACCGGCATCGGCCACGATGTGGCCCAGTTCACCTTCAAGGCGGGCGACTCGCTGTATGGCGCGTTCGAATGCCGCACGGTCGATACCCTGCTCGGCTTCGGCGACAACGGCAAGGTGTATTCGGTGCCGGTGGCGGCCCTGCCGGGCGCGCGCGGCGACGGCGTGCCGGTTACCACGCTGGTCGACCTGTCGGGCGGCGTGCGCATCCTGCACTACTTCGCGGGCAGCGCGGCGACCACGCTGTTGATGGCGTCGAGCGCGGGTTACGGTTTCTCGGCCAAGGCCGGCGACATGGTCAGCCGTCTCAAGGGCGGCAAGGCCTTCATGACGCTCGACGAGGGCGCGCTGCCATTGGTGCCGCGCGTGATCGGCGCCGGCGCCAGTGCGATTGCCTGTCTTTCGGAGAAGGGACGCCTGCTGGTGTTCGGCCTGGACGAGCTGAAAACGCTGTCGAACGGCGGACGCGGTGTGATCCTCATGGAGCTGGAGGCCAAGGAAAAGCTCCTCGCCGCGCAGCCCATCACGCAGAAAGGGGTGACCGTGCAAGGCACCTGGGCCGGCGGCAAGCCGCGCGATGTGGATCTGTCGGCGTCGGGCCTGGCGGCCCACTTCGGCAAGCGCGCGCGCAAGGGCAAGGCGCTGGAAGCGAAAGTGAAAGCGCTCACGCTCAAGCCGATCGTGTGAGCCTCGCCAGCGGCGCGGCAAACGAAAAAAAACGCAGCCCTCGGGCTGCGTTTTTCACTTCAAGCGCACCAATTAGTGCTTGGCTTCTGCTTTTTTCACGTCGGCGTTGGCTTCTGCTTTCACTTCGGCGGTCTTGGCAGCGGCGGTTGCCTTGTCGGCCGAGGTTTCAACAGCTTTCTTCTCGACCTTGGCATCGGCCTTGATCATTTTCTTCTCGGCTTTCAGATTGGCTTTGGCGACTTTTTCGTCGGCCTTGGCTTCTGCCTTCATCTTGTCTTCCGGGTCGGCCTTGGCGACGTCGGTCTGCGCTTCTGCGTGGGCCTTGACTGCCTTGTTATGCGCCTTCATTTTCTTTTCAGCGGCATCGGCGTGAGCCTTGGTCATTTTTTCGTCGGCCTTGGCGTCAACCTTGGCTTCCTTGTGCTGCGCCTTGGCGATATCCTTGTTGGCTTCTTCGGTTGCCTTGACGACGGCTGGGGTTGCCGGTGCGACTGGAGCGACTGGGGTTTGTGCGTAAACCGACGTAGCGAACAGACCTGCGATCAGGGTAGCGAGTAATTTAGTCATGGTATAAGCCTTTTATATGTGTATATGGAGGGAACAATCGTGGACGTTGTCGTCCATCTACCGTTCTCGACAGCTTGTTTCGTCGAGGAACATGTTCAGAATATGGCTTTGAGGCACAAAGATCTGTGCGCAAACGCACGTAAGGATTTGATGCCGTACAGCAAAACCAGGGGCGAAAAAAAAGCGGCCTCCACCTCGAGACCGCCTTCAACCACGGGCCGTACGCCTATTTCTTCGGCTTTGGCGCGACGTACAAATCGATGATGGCGGAGATGCCATCGTTACAGACCTTACAGAATCTTTCACTTCGGTCGAACATCAGGCACTGCATTTCGGAGCGGTAATAGCCGGTCGCCTCGTAATTGGCCCCTTCGAAGGCGCCGATATCGTGCTGATGTTTCGCCTTGGAAAACAATTCCTTGGTGTGCTGCAAGTCTTCCTTGAACAGGGCGCTCATTTCCGACTCCGGCCGGTTGGCCGCGCGAAGCGCCGCGCGCCGTTTCTGGTAGGCGCGCGAATATTCCTCGTATTCGGCCTTGGGCCAGGCGGTCGGCAGCGGGGTGCCGGCCTTGACATGCTGCTTCCACTTCAGCTTGGCCGCGTCGCGCAGGGCCGTCACATTCGGCTCCCATGGTTCCGGCCGTCCGGCAGCCGCGGCGTAGGCCACGGGCGAGGTGTAGTACTCGTCGGCCAGGCCCGCGAAATGGTGGCCGAATTCGTGCACGAACAGGTAGTTGGCCCAGTCGTTGCCGGCCGCCGCGGTGCTGAACTGGCCGAAGATGCCGCCCCCGCCGTAAGTCTCGTTGTTGACCAGGATTTCGATGAACTCGTAGGGCGCGTTCTGGGCGATGTCGCGCAAGGCGCGGTTGTCGAGCGTGAGCACGTAACGTTCGCTGCCAAAGATATCGTAGCGGGTGCCCAGCGCGGACGCGTGGTGGATGCCGGTCGACGGGCGCGACACGCCCGATTCCGGGGTCGGCACCGCCAGCGCCCAGACGTTGAAGTCGTTGGCCCGCTCCTTGAACGGCGACACCGAGAACAGGTGGTCCGACAGGCGCTTCACATCGGTCTCGAACTTGCCCATCTCGGCGGCGGTATAGCCGTCACCCAGCACCAGCAGGTCGACCTTGTCGGGCGAGGCGCCGTTGACGCGGATCGGGATCGGCTTGGCCGGCGCCGCATCCTGCTTGCGGATCACGTCCTGGGCGTCGGTGTCGACATCGACCGTCCACACGACCGAGAACAGGTTGCGCTCGTCGCGCTTGAGGATGCGCACCTTGACCGGTTTGGATGGCTTGGGAAAGCGTACCGATTCATGGAAGCCGCGGCTCACGCGCGCCGCTTCCTCGGTGGTGCGCCACTCGCCGAAGATGGTGGAGAAGCCGCGCGAATACAGCAGGTCGCCGGTCTTGGCGTCGACCACTTCGACCCGGTTCTGGCCGCGGTCGGTGTTATCGAAGTTTTGCGCGGGATTGCCCGGCCACGGCAGCGGCTCGATCAGCACCCGTTCGAGCGCGTACTGCTCACCCAGTGAGTTGCCGCTGTGGTTGTAGTCGACCCGCACGGTGGCGGGCGCCTGGGCAAAGCTGGGCGTGGCGGCAAGCAGCAGCGCTGCCGCGAACAAAGAACGAAGCATGGCTGATCCTTGCGGGTGGTGGTTTATTTGTACTGGTAGAACGGCTGCTGGATCTTGATCGGCCGGATGTCGAGGCGGATGTTGTACACCGAGTAGGCGTCCGCCACCGACGAGGCATAGCCCACGCTCTCGGCAACGCGCGAGAGGCGGAACTCGAAGCCCAGGTCGGCCTGCAGGTCGCGCGGGCTGCCGAAGGCGATGCCGATCGCGTCCGGCTGGTCGGAATCGGCCAGCTTGGTCATGAGGTCGACGATGGTGGTGTGCCCCAGCACGTCGGCCGTGAACAGCGGGCCTTTGTAGTAAGGATTGGCCGCATCGAATTTGCCGCTCACCTTGTCCGGCGAAGGCGTGAATTTGTGGGTGGTCAGGTTGAAGCGGTCGCCGTTATCGAGGTAACTGAGGCGCGCGTTCGACAAGTTGAAGTCGCCCGGCGCCTGGGTGGCGTTGTTCAAGTCGATCATCAACGCGCCCTTGTAGCCCAGCACTTCCACGTCGCGCGTGGGGTGGATGATCATGCAGGTGTTCTCGTCGATACCGAGACCCATCTTGTAACCCTTGGCCATCATGGCGGGCAGCATGCGCGCGAAGCGGCCGCGCACCAGCAGGTGCTGGTCGACGAACACGTCGTCGCCGATGAAGCCCAGGCCTGGCGCGAGCTCCATGCCATCGGCCACGCCGCGCTTGAGGGTGGAGAGAACCGAGCTGACGTTATAGAACATGGTCTTGCTCATGACGGCGGCGCCGGCGCTGGTGCCGGCGATCACGCCGCCGCGGCGGTACATTTCCCACAGGGCGTTGAGCATGAGCGTATTGCTGCCGTCGGGATTGCGCAGCGCTTCGGTGATGCGGGCCTGGTCGCCGCCGACGAAATAGGCGCCGGCCGCGGAACTGACCTGGGCGGCCAGCACGGGATCGTTGGCCGCCGCGCGGTAGTCGGTGCCTTTCAGGCGCACAGCGACCGGCACCACGAAGGCGTCGGCGCCGTAAAAACTGAGACGCTGGGCGTCGAGCCGGGCCGCGCGTTCCGGGCTGGCCGAGGCCGAACCGAAAACGGCGATGCGCGCGCCCTTGCCGCCGGCCAGTTCGACGATCCGTTCCCAGACCGGTTCGTTCTCGCCGCGCAGGCCGCCGCCGATGATCACCAGCGTGCCCTTGGGCGCGACCGGGGCCGGCGCCGGACCTTTGACGTCCACCTGGGGTACGGGCTTCGGTTCGTCCTGCTGTTTGAGTTCCGATGCTGCAGGCGCCGGCGCCGGCGTTGGCGTCTGCGCCTGGACATGGGCTGCTGCGGCGAGCGCCAGTAAGACAATCTGTGCACTGCGGCAGGCCATTTTCAGCATCGGTTCTTCTTTCTCTATTTGAATGAGTAGTTCATGCTCAGGAACGCACTACGGCCACGCGGGTCGGTGTAGGTAGGATCATACCCGGCCAGGAAGTAATACGCTTGGTTAGAAAACGGAGGCGCCGTGTCGAGCAGGTTAAGCACGCCCAAACGCAGCTTGATCTGTTTGCTGACCGCATAGCTGGCCGTCATGTCCCACAGCGAATACGCTTTCACCCTGCGCGACGGCAGCACCGTATCGCTGGCCGGGTCGTAAGTCGTGTTCTGGTCCGTGTACGACGACGAGTACTGGTTCGCCAGGGTCACGCTGAGCGGGCCGCGGTCGTAGCCAAAACTGATCCGGTGACGCCATTTCTGGATCACCTGGTCATTGAGGAACAGGCCAAGATTGCTGCGCTCCGCTTCCAGCGGGCCGAACTGACGGTCGTATTTTAGCACCAGCGTCCCGCTCATGTTCACGCTCAAGCGTCCCTCGGGTGCCGGCGCGCTCTTGTAGTCGATGCCGAAGTCGATGCCCGAGGTGTTCAGGCGGCCCTGGTTCTCCTTTTGCAGCAGGATGTTGGTGATGAAGCCGTCCGCGTCGCGCTGGATGTATGTACCGTTGTATTTGGCCGGGTTGTCGACGATGATCTGCTCGCCCAGGGTGCTGATGACGTCCTTTTTCTGGATATTCCAGTAGTCGAGCGACAGATTGAGCTGTTTGCTCACATCCCACACCGCGCCCAGCGCGAACTGGCGCGAGGTTTCGGGCTTCAGGTTCGGGTTCGAGCGGCGCTCGACCGGATACTGGTCGGTACAGCCGTCGATGGTGTCCAGGCCGTCGGCCACGCACTGCGGGTCGGTCAGGAAACTGGCCGCGCTGCCGTAAGTGGTCGGACGGTTCAGGTCCGACAGCGACGGCGCGCGGAAGCCCGTATTGGCCGAGGCGCGCAGCAGCACGCTGGCGGCAGGCTGCCAGCGCACGCCGATCTTCGGATTGGTGGTACCGCCGACCTGGCTGTAATCGTCGTGGCGCACGGCCAGCTGCACTTCGAGCGCCTTGGTCAGCGGCGCATTCAACTCGGTAAATACCGACCACACGCGGCGGCTGTCGGCGGTGGCCGCCAGGTCGGCCGAGCCGGTGCCTCGGTCGCCCGCGATGTTATTCGACAGCAGCAGCGCGGACGGCGTGAAGGCGGTCTTCTCGCGCCGCACTTCGCCGCCCACGGCGATGGCCAGGTCGCCGCCGCCCATCGCCATCAGCGCCTTGGACACCTTGCCGTCGAGCGAGGTCGAAATGCCTTTCGATTTGCGCGCTTCGTCGTTGATCTTGATGCTGTCGATCAGGTCGCGCCCGGCCTGGCTGGACGGACCGAACGGGTTGATCGCGCCCGAGCGCACGCCGGCGTCGAACTGGTCGAACAGGACATAGCCGTCCACGTACTTGTCGACCGCGCGGTTTTCAGCGCGCGCCACGCCCACATCGTAGTCCCAGCCGGCCACGGTGCCGGTCGCGCCCAGCACCAGGCGCTGAGCGGTGCTGACCACTTCATTGGTGCGGTTGCCCGCTTCTTCCATCCGGTAGCGGATGCCGCTGACGGTGGTGAAGCCTGCGGCCGTGAGCGGCGCCGCGTACTGGGCCGGCAGACGGTTCACGTCGAGGTTGCGGATGCGGATCGGGTTCGGTGAGAGCACATAGCGGCTCTTGGCCTGCGACTGCACCAGTTCGGCGAACAGCTGATGATCGCTATTGAGCTGGAAGGTGGCGCGCCCGATGAAGCCGATCTTGCTCGCTTCCGGATACAGCTCGGTGTCCTGCATGTAGTCGTAGCTGCAGCCAAGCGGGCCGCCCGGGCCCTGAGGCGCGTACACGGTGGCCGGGCCATTGCAGGTCGGCGCGCTCGGGTTGATGCGGTTGCGCGTGGCGCCGGCCGGCAGCGCGCCGGCGGTGATTAGGGCGTTGCGCTGGGCGCTAGAAATATCGATGTTGGCCGGGTAGGTATTGCTCGACATGAGGGCCGGCAGGGTGCTCGCCAGTGGCCGCTCGGCGATGAAGTCGCGCTGGCCGGAGCGCAGGGCGCCGAGCTTTTGCACGTCCAGCACGCCGAACAGATTGAAGCGGTCGTCGGCCAGGTTGCCGATGCCGCCGCTGATGCTGGCGGTGCGCTTGCCGGCGCCGCCGTGCTGGGTGCCGGCGACCGAGGCGTTCAGGTCCACACCCTGGTAATCCTTGCGGGTGATGAAGTTGATCACGCCGCCGATGGCGTCGGTGCCGTAGATGGCCGAGGCGCCGTCTTTCAGGATCTCGACGCGGGCAATGGCCCCGGCCGGGATGTTGTTCAGGTCGACGCCCGCATTGTCGCCGGGCGAAGCGAAGTTGGCCAGGCGGCGGCCGTTGAGCAGCACCAGCGTGGACGACACGCCCAGGCCGCGCAGGTTGGCACCATTGAAGCCGCGCTGGCCGGAGGTGCCGTCGGTGATGCTGGCGCCGTCCGACAGCGGCGCCGTGTTGGCGCTGATGTTCTTGAGCAGTTCGGCGGCGGTGGTCACGCCGCTCTTGTCGATGTCTTCGCGCTTGATCACCTGGACCGGCAGCGCGGTCTCGTTTTCAAGGCGCTTGATGGACGAACCGGTGATCTCGACGCGGGCCACTTTCGCCTCCGGCGCCGCCTGCGAAAAAGCGTGGCAAGGGATCAGGCCAAAAGCGGCGGACAATGCGGCGGCCAGAGCAGTCCTGGCGGGCTGCTTTTTGTAGTGCTGACTCATGTTGTTACTCCTGTGGTTTTATTACCTGCTTCTTGGGGCGGGGCTGGGGACGACGGGGTCCGTCGGTGCTGCTGTCAAAAACCGGATCGGCGCCGTACAACCACGCCGAAATGGCGTCGGTCAGGCGCGCGGCCTTGGCGACGTTGTCTTTGTTCGATACCATCAGGGACACCACCAGCGCTTCGATCACGGCAATAGCCGCGGTCGCGCTGCTCGGCAGGACGGGATGGGTGCTTTGCGCGTACAGCGCGTGAGTGGTCACGCCGGCCAGGGCCGAGGCGGGCGAATCGGTGATCGACACCACGCAGGCGTCGCGCGCGCGGGCAAAGCCGGCCAGGCGGATCACGTCCAGCGAATAGCGGGGGAAGGAGATCACCACCAGCACGTCGTCTTCGGTGATGTTGGCCAGGTGGCCGGCCGCCACTTCGGTGCCGCCCTGCCCCGCCACTTCGATCACCTGCTGGCAAAACGGCTGCAGATGCAGCGACAGCATGCCGGCCAGCTGCGAGGACAGGCCGAAGCCCATCACGTACACGGCGCGGGCGGCGGTCAGGCGCGTCACGATCTGATCGAGCTGCGACAGGTCCAGCGCCTGGCCGGCCGCCTTGACATTGGCGGCGGCATACTCCAGGCTCTCGATTGCCGGAGCGGTGGCGCCGGCGCGGCGCGCGATGTTATTGCGCAGCTTGTCGACCGGCTGCAGCACCGACTGCAAGGTGGTGGCGATCTCGTTGCGCATCGCCGCGTAGTTCTTGAAACCCAGTTCGCGGGCAAAGCGGCTGATGGTGGCGGTCGACACCTGGCAGTTCTCTGCCAGCTCCTCGATGCCCAGTGCGGTCACGCGCACCTGGTTGCGCAACAGGTAGTCGGCGATGGCGCGGTTCGAAACCGAGCCTTCGGCCAGCACCTTGAGCAGCGCCTCGCCCAGCGAGGATTCTGCAAAAGCGATCTCGGGCGAGGCATAATCGCGGGCATTGGCTGGTGCGGTCGACTTCATGATTTCCTGTGGTGTCAGACTAATTGCAAGATGTCATCGACTGTACCGGCATCAAAAACAAGACGCAACTGTTTTCTGAAAATATTTTTACATGCGTGGACGATATGAAAAAAATGAGACATAATCCTTGCATGCCACACTGTCCGCCAACCGCAGCAACACCACACTGAGCCATGCAATCACACACACATCCCCTCTCTCCCGCCGGCAGCAGCATGTCGCCGACGCTGACCAGTTTTCACTACGGCACTCCGGGTTCCGGCAAAAAAGTCTATATACAAGGCGCGCTGCATGCCGATGAAGTGCCGGGCATGCTGGTGTCGCAGTTCCTGCGCACCGAGTTCGAGGCGCTGGAAAAGGCGGGCCAGATCCGCGGCGAGATCGTGCTGGTCCCGGCCGCCAATCCGATCGGCCTGGCGCAGGCGATCCAGGGCGCGCCCTTCGGCCGCTTCGACCTGACCACCGGCGTCAACTTCAACCGCGCTTACAAGCATGTGGCCGAAGACCTCAAACAATCCCTGCGCGGCCTGCTGACCGACGACGCCGCCGCCAACGTGGCCCTGGTGCGCGCCCATGCCCGCGACTCGGTCGCCACCTGGGTCCCGTCCACCGACGCCGACGCGCTCAAAAAGACCCTGCTGACCATGGCGATCGATGCCGACATCGTGCTCGATCTGCATTGCGACAATGAGGCCGTGCTGCATATGTACGCCGGCACCCCGCTGGCCGACGCGGTGGCCCCGCTGTCGGCCTACCTGGGCGCGCACGCCTTGCTGCTGGCCCTGGCCGCCGGCGAAGAGCCATTCGACGAAGCCTGCAGCCGCCTGTGGTGGGACCTGGCAGCGCATTTCGGCCCGGCCTTCCCGCTGCCGCCTGCCTGCGTGTCGGTCACGGTGGAGCTGCGCGGCGAGATGGACGTCGGCTACGACTACGCGTGCAAGGATGCGCGCTCGCTGATCAACTACCTGGCGGTGGCCGGCGTGCTCGATATCGTGCCCGATCCGCTGCCCGCGCCCGTGTGTGCGCCGACCCCGCTCGAAGGCGTGGAGCCGATCGCCGCGCCGCATGCGGGCGTGCTGGTGTTCCTCAAGGAGCTGGGCGCGAAAGTGGCCGCCGGCGACGCCATCGCCGACCTGATCGACCCGGTCAGCGGCGCCACCACCACCTTGCATACCAAGGTCGCCGGCGTGTTCTTCGCCCGCACCGCCCATCGCCACCTCCTGCGCGGTATGCAGGTCGGTAAGATCGCCGGACCGGTCGCTTTCCGCGCCGGCAAACTGCTGAGCCAATAACCATGAAGCTGCGCCTCCCCAATACCTTCGTCCTGCTGTTCATGATCCTGGCGATGATCGCCATCTCGACCTGGCTGGTGCCGGGCGGGCAGTACGGCACCGTCCTGGTCGACGGCAAGCCGCGCATCGATCCGAACTCGTTCCAGTACATCGCCAGCAATCCGCAAGGCTTCGTGGCGCTGATGATGGCGCCGATCAAAGGCTTCGTCGAAGCGGCCCAGATCATCGCCTTCGTGCTCATCGCCGGCGGCACCTTCTCGGTCCTGCAGCGCACCGAGGCGATCGATTCGATGATCAAGACCGTGGCCAAGGCCCATACCAGCTCGGCCTTCGTGCGGGTGGCGATGATCCCCGTGTTCATCACCATGTTCTCGATCGGCGGCGCCACCTTCGGCATGGCCGAGGAAGCGATTCCCTTCGTGCTGATCTTCGTGCCGCTGGCGCTGGCGCTCGGCTACGACTCGGTGGTGGGCGTGGCGATTCCTTTTGTCGGCTCGCAGGTCGGCTTTGCGGCCGCCTTCCTCAATCCCTTCAATGTGGGCGTCGCGCAGGGCATCGCCGGCCTGCCGCTGTACTCGGGCATGGGTTACCGGATCCTGGTGTGGGTGATCGCCACGGCGATTACCGCCGGCTTCATGATGTGGTACGCGGCGCGCATCAAGCGCCGCCCGGAGCTGAGCCCCACTTACCTGATCGACCTGGAAAAGCGTAAGGAAAAGATGGTCAGCGTCGAAGGCTTCGAACGCATGACCGGCACCCACAGCCTGGTGCTGTTCCTGTTCGTCGCCTTCATGGTGACCATGCTGGTGGGCGTGACCCGCTTCGACTGGTACATCAACGAGATCGGCGCCCTGTTCCTGGTCATGGCGATCGTGATCGGCGCCGTGGGCCGCCTGTCGGCCGATGAATTTGTGGCCGCCTTCATCCAGGGCGCCAAGGATCTGGTGACCACCGGCCTGGTGATCGCACTGGCCAAGGGCACCGTGGTGCTGGCGCGCGACGCCCACATCATCGACACCATGCTGCACGGCTTGATGCCGCTGGTGCAGTCGGCCAGCCCGATCTTCGCGGCCCAGAAAATGTTCGTGATCCAGACCGTGGTCAACTTCTTCATCCACTCTGGCACCGGCCAGGCCGCGCTGACCATGCCGATCATGGCGCCGCTGTCGGACCTGGTGGGCGTGACGCGCCAGACCGCGATCCTGGCTTACCAGCTGGGCGAACTGACCACGCCGATGATTCCCACCTCGGGCATCACCGTAGGCGTGCTGACCCTGGCCCGCATCCCCTGGATCACCTGGGCCAAGTGGATGGTGCCGCTGCAGCTGATGTACTTCGTGATGGCGATGGTGCTGCTGATCCCGCCCTGCCTGATGGTCTGGCAGTAGTTTTCAGGCGCAATCGGTGCTACCCTGATGAGATTGTCCAATTGACAATTTCATCAGGGAGCTCACGATGCAAGCACGCACGTCGCCGCGCACGCCCTTCTACAGCGACGCTCCGCTGTATTTTCTCCTTCTCCTGCTGGTCGCCCTTGCCGGCTTCTACCCCTCTTATTACAGCAAGCTCGGCAGCGGCCAGTTCGCGCACCAGTTCCACGGCGCCATCGCCACCCTGTGGATGTTGCTCCTGATTACCCAGGGCGTGCTGATGCGCCAGCGCAAAATTGCCTTGCACCGGGCGGTGGGCAAGAGTTCGGTGCTGCTGGCGGCGCTGTTCGTGGTGTCCGGGCTGATGATCGTGCAGGCGATGCTGACCGGCGAGAGCGGCTTTTCGCGCCGCTTCGGTCCGCGCCTGGCGTTTGTCGACCTCAGTTCGGTCGCGTTCTTCGTCTTCGCTTACCTGATGGCGCTCTATTACCGGCGCGACGTGCAGCTGCACGCGCGCTACATGAGCTGTACCGCCCTGCCGCTGCTGCCGCCGGCCCTGTCGCGCGCGCTGGCGCATTACGTCCTGCCGGACGGCGCCACGTTCGGCCAGGCGTTTCATATCAGTTTTATCGTGGCCGAGCTGATCGCGCTGGCGCTGGTGGCGGCGGACGCGCGCGGCGGCAAGATCCGCGCGCCGTATGTGATTCTGCTGGCGCTGCTGCTGGTGCAGCAGGCCAGCTACGAGGTATCGGCCGGCATCGGCCCCTGGCAAGCGCTGGTGGCCGCTATCGCGGGCCGCTGATCAGCTCACGTAGATATTCGGGAAGTAGCGTTCCATCAGCGTTTCCGGGCGCTGGGGCGGCGCGAAACCGAACTGGGCGTACAGGCCGTGGGCGTCGCCGGTGGCCAGCATGAAACGGCGCAAGCCTTTCAGGCTCGGATGGGCCATGACCGCCTTCATGATCTCCTTGCTGTAGCCGCGCCCGCGGAACTCGGGGATGACGAACACGTCGACCAGGTTGCCGAAGGTGGCGTAATCGGTGATGACGCGGGCGAAAGCGACCTGGCGCCCGTCGACATAGCCGCCGAAGCAAAGCGAGTTTTCGATCGCCCGGTCGACCACGGCGCGCGAAATGCCAACGGCCCAGGTCGACTGCTCGCTGAGGAAGCGGTAAATCAGCGGCACATCGAGTTCGGAGCGGTCGGTACTGATCTGTAGAGTGGACTGGCTGGCCATGGCGGGGGAAGATCCGGGTAAAGAAACAATTCTACCGTCGAAAGGAGGAACAATCACGTTCCTTTGCACATTTGTGCCGCGGGGGTTTTTCACGCCCCTTGCTTACCTTGTTTATAATCAGGTAAATCAAAGGAACCTCCCACATGACCGCACAACTCTCCAAGAAGGGCGAAGCCTGGTCGGCCCGCTTCTCCGAACCTGTCTCCGACCTCGTCAAGCGCTATACCGCTTCTGTGTTCTTCGACAAACGCCTGGCCCTGTTCGATATCGCCGGTTCGCTCGCGCACGCCGAGATGCTGGCGGCCCAGGGCATCATCAGCGCCGCCGACCGCGCCGAGATCGAGCGCGGCATGGCCCAGATCAAGGGCGAGATCGAGGCCGGCAGCTTCGAATGGCTGCTCGACCTGGAAGACGTGCACCTGAACATCGAAAAGCGCCTGACCGAGCTGGTCGGTGACGCCGGAAAACGCCTGCACACGGGCCGCTCGCGCAACGACCAGGTCGCCACCGACATCCGCCTGTACGTGCGCGCGGCTATCGACGACATTGTCGCGCTGCTGCACAGCCTGCGCGGCGCCCTGCTGGAACTGGCGGAAAAGAACGCCGACACCATCATGCCCGGCTTTACCCACATGCAGGTGGCGCAGCCGATCACCTTTGGCCACCATATGCTGGCCTATGTGGAGATGTTCGGGCGCGACGCCGAGCGCATGCTCGATGCGCGCCGCCGCGTCAACCGCCTGCCGCTGGGCGCAGCCGCCCTGGCGGGCACCACCTTCCCGATCGACCGCGAGCGCGTGGCGCGCACCCTGGGCTTTGAGGACGTTTGCCACAATTCGCTCGATGCCGTGTCAGACCGCGATTTCGCGATCGAGTTCTGCGCCGCCGGCGCGCTGATCATGACCCATATTTCGCGCATGTCGGAAGAGCTGGTCATCTGGATGAGCCCACGCGTAGGGTTCATCGACATCGCCGACCGCTTCTGCACCGGCTCGTCCATCATGCCGCAAAAGAAAAACCCGGACGTGCCGGAACTGGCACGCGGCAAGACCGGCCGCGTCTACGGCCACCTGACCGGCCTGTTGACCCTGATGAAGGGCCAGCCGCTGGCCTACAACAAGGACAACCAGGAAGACAAGGAACCGCTGTTCGACACGGTCGACACCGTGATCGACACCCTGCGCATCTTTGCCGACATGGCCGGCGGGATTTCGGTCAAGCCGGATGCGATGCGCGCCGCCGCCCTGCAGGGTTACGCCACCGCCACCGACCTGGCCGACTATCTGGTCAAGAAGGGTTTGCCGTTCCGCGACGCGCACGAAGCGGTGGCGCATGCGGTGCGCGCCTGCGACGACGCCAAATGCGATCTGTCGGAGATGTCGCTCGAGCGCCTGCGCCAGTTTTCGACGCTGATCGAGGACGATGTATTCGCCGTGCTCACGCTCGAAGGTTCGGTCGCCGCGCGCGACCACGTGGGCGGCACGGCGCCGCGCCAGGTCAAGCTGGCCATCGAGCGCGTGCGCAAGCAGTTGACGGAACAGGGAGCCAAGACGCAGAATTAGGCCCACATCCGCCGAGCGAGGCGTGAAAGAATAACGATAAGGGAGACCCCGCCATATGTTCATGTCACTTTCACGCCTGATTGACAGCGTCAACGAGAAAATCGCCGACGCCGTCAGCTGGGCCCTGCTGGCCGCCGTCATCATCTGTGCCGGCAACGCGCTGGTACGCTACATCTTCAACTACAGTTCCAACGCCTGGCTTGAAATCCAGTGGTACCTGTACGCGACCGTCTTCCTGCTGGCCTCGGCCCATACCCTCAAGCGCGACGAACACGTGCGCGTCGACGTCGTCGTCGGCCGCTTCTCGCGCCGCACCCAGGTCTGGATCGACCTGTTCGGCTTCCTGTTCTTCTTGCTCCCCGTGTGCCTGCTCATTCTCTGGTACGGCATCCCGTTCGCCGCGATCTCGATCAAGAGCGCCGAGATGTCGAGCAATGCGGGCGGCCTGATCGTGTGGCCGGCCAAGCTGCTGGTGCCACTTGGCTTCCTGCTGCTGGTCCTGCAAGGGATCTCGGAAATCATCAAGCGCATCGCCTTCCTGGCCGGCCGCATCGACGGTCACGAATTCGCCAAGCACGCCACCACGCCCCAGGACGAGATCGACGCGATCAAAGCCGCCAACAAGATCGACTGAAGGTCACATGGAACAATTCATCATTGCGAACATCGCGCCGATCATGTTCGGCTGCCTCGTCATCTTCCTGCTGTCGGGCTTTCCGGTGGCGTTCTCGCTGGCCGCCAACGGCCTGTTCTTCGGCCTGGTCGGCATCGAACTGGGCCTGCTCAAGCCGGAACTGCTGCAGGCGCTGCCCAACCGGATCTTCGGCATCATGGCCAGCGACACGCTGCTGGCGATCCCCTTCTTCACCTTCATGGGCCTGATCCTGGAAAGGTCGGGGATGGCGGAGGACCTGCTCGACACCATCGGCCAGCTGTTCGGCCGCGTGCGCGGCGGCCTGGCCTATGCCGTCATTTTCGTCGGCGCGCTGCTGGCTGCAACCACCGGCGTGGTGGCGGCATCGGTCATTTCGATGGGTCTGATCTCGCTGCCGGTGATGCTGCGCTACGGGTACGACAAGCGCGTCGCTTCCGGGGTGATCGCCGCCTCGGGCACGCTGGCGCAAATCATTCCGCCGTCGCTGGTGCTGATCGTGATGGCCGAGCAGCTGGGCCGCTCGGTGGGCGACATGTACCGCGCCGCCTTCCTGCCCGGCCTGCTGCTGGCGGCCATGTACGCCGGCTACGTGCTGGGCGTGTCGCTGTTCAAGCCGGCCATGGTGCCGGCCCTGCCGGAAGAAGCGCGCAACCTGCGCGAGCCCAATGGCGACAGCGGCGTGCGCTCGCTGCTGGCGCTGGTGGTGGTCGCGGTGGGCGCGGGCTTTGGTTTTAGCGCGCTGTGGGGCGCCAGCCATCCCGACCTGCCGGCCGACCAGGTGGGCGTGTACGCCGCCACCTTCGGCGTGGCGCTCACCTTCGTGCTGGCGCTGGCCAACCGCCAGCTGAAAATGAACCTGCTTTCGCGCATGGCCGAACGGGTGGTGTTCGTGATGGCGCCACCGCTGGCGCTGATCTTCCTGGTTCTCGGCACGATTTTCGTCGGTATCGCCACCCCCACCGAGGGCGGCGGCATGGGCGCGGTCGGTGCGATCCTGGTGGCGCTGATCAACCGTCGCCTGTCGTGGAGCCTGCTGCGCCAGGCCATGGCCCACACCACGCGCCTGTCCTGCTTCGTCATGTTCATCCTGGTCGGCTCGACCGTCTTCGCGCTGGTGTTCCGCGGCGTATCCGGCGACCTGTGGGTCGAGCACCTGCTCACCAGTCTTCCGGGCGGCACCACGGGCTTCCTGGTGGTGGTCAACATCCTGTTCTTCGTGCTGGCCTTCTTCCTCGATTTCTTCGAGCTGGCCTTCATCCTGGTGCCGCTGGTGGGGCCGGTGGCGTCCAAGCTCGGCATCGACCTGATCTGGTTCGGCGTGCTGCTGGGCGTGAACATGCAGACGTCCTTCATGCACCCGCCGTTCGGTTTCGCTTTGTTCTATTTGCGCTCGGTGGCGCCGAAAGAGGTCAAGACGTCGGACATCTATTGGGGTGCAATACCGTTTGTGGTAATTCAAGTGCTGATGGTCGCGCTGATCATCCTTTTCCCGCGCATCGTGTCGGTCGACAAGAAGGTCGACATGACCGAGCAGCTGGAATTGAAGATCGACGTGCCGGTCATGGAAGATGACAAGACCGAGCCGAAAAAGGGCGAGGAAGACAGCACACCCCAACTGAATTTTTCGACTGACACCGAAAAGAAATAACAAGGAAGCGCGCGTATGAACATTGGCGGCATTGGCGGCATTGGCGGCAAAACGATGGACGAGGCGCTGGCAGCCCTGTCCGACATGACAGGCGGGATGGTCGCCATCAGCAAAGAGGAGCACTTGCAGCGCATCGCGCGGGCCCAAGCCTTCATGCAGGCCGAGGGCATCGCCGCGGTCTACCTCAACGCCGGCACCAACATGACTTACTTCACGGGCACCAAGTGGTACGCCAGCGAACGCATGGTGGGCGCCATTCTGCCGGCGCGCGGCGCACTCGCGTACATCGCCCCCGCTTTCGAGGAAAGCACGATCCGCGACTTCATGCTGGTCGAAGGCGCGGTGCACTGCTGGGAAGAGCACGAAAGCCCGTACCAGCTGTTCATCGACGTGTTGGCGCGGACCGGCATCGCTCCGGACGCGGCCAAGCCGCCGCGCATCGGCATCTGCGAAAGCGCCGCCTTCTTCATCGCCGACGGCATCCGTCCGCTGGCGGCCGGCTACGCGCTGGAAAACGCCAAGAGCGTCACCGCCCACTGCCGCACCCGCAAGTCCAACGCCGAAATCGCGCTCATGCAGCGCGTCAAGGACATGACGCTGGAAGTGCACAAGGCGGCGGCCAGCATCCTGGTTGAGGGCATCACGACAGTGGAAGTTGCCGACTTCATCGCGCGCGCGCACCGCAAGGTGGGCGCACCGGGATCGTACTTTTGCATCGTGCTGTTCGGCGAGGCGACCGCCTATCCGCACGGCGTGAGCTACGTGCAGACCCTGAAGCGCGGCGACGTGGTGCTGATCGACACCGGCTGCCAGGTCAAGGGCTATATCTCCGACATCACCCGCACCTACGTCTTCGGCGAGATCACCGAGCGCCAGCGCTTCGTGTGGAACGCGGAAAAAGCGGCGCAGCTGGCCGCCTTTAACGCCGCCCAGCTGGGCGTACCCTGCCGCGAGGTCGATGCGGCCGCGCGGGCCTCGCTCGAAGCGAACGGCTTCGGCCCCGGCTACAAGCTGCCCGGCCTGCCGCACCGCACCGGGCACGGCATCGGCATGGACATTCACGAATGGCCTTACCTGGTCGGCAGCGACAGCACGCCGCTCGATGTGGGTATGTGCTTCTCGAACGAGCCGATGATTTGCATCCCCGGCGAATTCGGGGTGCGCCATGAGGACCATTTCTACATGACCGAGGCCGGGCCGAAGTGGTTTACCGAACCGGCGCATACGATCGACGACCCGTTCGGATTCACACGTTGAAAGTCTTAGCAAACTAATTAACGTCGTCCTCGCGAAGGCGGGGACCCATAGCACATTCGCAATACCACTGAGCGTGTGCCCTGCGCGAGGACGACGTCGCTTCCGCCCGCAATTTTGCCGCCGCAAAAAAACCACACCAACTTCCCTCTGCGCTGTTGTTCAATAACAAATATTTACAACATGCAGTTTGGAAAGTTTCCGCGAATCATCTACCATCGATAAATTGCGTTACTTATCGGGGTGGTTTTCATGCCAGATTCACACGAAAGTTGTCTCACAGACAGCAACCTGAACAGCGGCGCCGGCCAGCCGGCGCTGCAAGTGCCTGCCGTTGCCCTGCTCTCCGGTGCGCTGCTCAGCGCCTGCGGCGGCGGGAGCAGCAGTGAATCGGGCACGGTCCCGCCGGTTGTACCGGCCGTCCCGCCCACCGCGGTCGAAGCGTCGCGCTTCCTGGCCCAGGCGTCGATGGGCGCCACGCGCGAGCAGATCGTGCGCGTGCAAACCGTCGGCTACAGCGCCTGGATCGACGAGCAGATGGCCCTGGCCGCATCGGGCTCGCGCTGGGACTGGCTGGTGGCCGGCGGCTACGGCGTCATCGACAACAAGAACAGCGAAGCGGGCGCCGATGCCTGCCAGTGGGTCAAGCTGATCAGTGCGCCGGACACCCTGCGCCAGCGCGTCACGCTGGCCCTGTCGGAAATCGTGGTGACCTCGATCGCCGGCTTCAGCGGCGGCTGGAATGCCTTCACGGGCGCCGCCTACCTCGACATGCTCGAGGCGAACGCCTTCGGGAACTACCGCACGCTCTTGCAGCAAGTGTCGACCAGCGCGGCCATGGGCGAGTACCTCACCTTCCGCAACAACGCCAAATTCAACGCCAAGACCGGCTCCCTGCCCGACGAAAACTACGCGCGCGAAATCATGCAGCTGTTTACCATCGGCCTGCAGCAGCTCAACGCCGACGGCACCGTCAAGCTGACCGGCGGCGTGGCCCAGGAAACCTACACCCTGGACGACATTACCGGCCTGGCGCGCGTATTTACCGGCTGGAATTACGACATGGCCGGCGGCACCAGCGACACGCCCGACTTCAAGCGCCGCCCGATGATCCAGACCGCCTCGCGCCACGAAACGGGCGAGAAAAAATTCCTCGGCACGACCATCCCGGCCGGCACCGATGGCGTGGCCAGCCTGAACCTGGCGCTGGACGCGATTTTCGCGCACCCCAATGTGGCCCCATTCATCAGCCGCCAACTGATTCAGCGCCTGGTGTGCAGCAACCCGAGCCCCGCATACGTGGGACGGGTGACGGCGGCCTTCAACAACGACGGCAGCGGCGTCAAGGGCAATCTCAAGGCGGTCGTCAAAGCCATTCTGCTCGACAGCGAAGCGCGCGGCGCGGCCGGTCTGACGGCGGAAGGATTCGGCAAGCTGCGCGAACCGATTCTGCGCTTCACCAACTGGGCGCGCGCGTTCAAGGCGGCATCGGCCACCAATCTGTGGAATATCGGGAACACGTCCGACCCGGCCAGCCGGCTGGGCCAAAGCCCGCTGCGTTCGGGCAGCGTGTTCAACTTTTTCCGGCCCGGCTACGTGCCGCCCAATACCGCCATCGGCACCAACGGCATGGTGGCGCCGGAATTCCAGATCACGAACGAATCGACCGTGGTCGGCTACGTCAACTTCATGCAGAACGCGATCAGCCGCGGCGTGGGCGAAGTCAAAGCCGACTACACCGCCCTGCTGCCGCTGGCCGATACGGCCCAGGTCCTGCTCGACGAGTTGAACCTGGTGCTGGCCGCCGGCCAGCTGTCCGCCGCCACCATGACCCTGATCGTCACGGCGATCGACAGCATGGCCAAAGGGACCGACACCGCGCGCCTGAACCGCATCTACGCGGCGCTGGTGATGGTGATGGCAGCCCCCGAATTCATCGTTCAAAAATAGGAGTGCGCCTTGAACAATAAAGATGGAATGACCGCATCGCGGCGCGCGTTTTTGAAACGTGCTTCTACCCTGTCGCTGGCCGGTATCGCGACCCCCTGGGCGCTGAATCTGGCCGCCATGGCCGACGCCAGCGCCACCACCGCCACCGACTACAAGGCGCTGGTGTGCGTGTTCCTGTATGGCGGGAACGACTACGCCAACACCGTGGTGCCGTATGACGCCACCAGCCACGCGCTGTACACGGGCTTCCGTCCGTCCTTCGCCTATGCGCAGGACGCGCTCACGCCGACCTTGCTCAAGCCGGTCAGCGCACCGGTCGACACGGGCGGCCTGGCGCACCAGTACGCGCTCGCGCCTGGCCTGGCGCCGCTGCTGCCGCTGTTCGACAGCGGCAAGCTGGGCGTGATGCTCAATGTCGGCACGATCGTTCAGCCCACCACCAAGCAGCAGTACCTCAACAAGTCGGTCAAGCTGCCGCCCAAGCTGTTCTCGCACAACGACCAGCAATCGGTGTGGCAATCGTCGCTGCCGGAAGGCGCGACCTCCGGGTGGGGCGGACGCATGGGTGACCTGTTCCAGTCGGGGAATGGGAATTCGACCTTCACCTGCGTGAACGTGTCTGGCAATGCCGTTTATTTGTCGGGCAAGAGCGCGGTGCAGTACCAGGTCTCGACCAACGGCTCGGTGCCGCTCAACGGCGTCAAGAATCCGCTGTTCGGTTCCGCCGCCGCGTCGACGGCGCTGCGCACCCTGGTCACCCAGACCCGCACTCATACGCTGGAAAACGAATACAGCAAGATCAGCAAGCGTGCGCTCGACGCCAACGACGTGCTCACCAGCGCATTGGCCGGCGCCGCACCGCTGACGACCGTGTTCCCGGCCGCGAACAGCCTGGGCGACCAGCTCAAACTGGTCGCGCGCATGATTTCGGTCGGCGCCGAACTGGGCGCCAAGCGCCAGGTGTTCTTCGTGTCGCTGGGCGGCTTCGACACCCACGACGCGATGCTGACCGCCCACCCGGCCCTCATGACCAAAGTCGGCAACGCCATGGCCGCGTTCTACGCCGCCACCGCCGAACTGGGCGTGGCCGACAAGGTCACCACCTTCACCGCGTCGGACTTCGGCCGCACCATGGCCGGCAACGCGGACGGCTCGGACCATGGCTGGGGCAGCATGCACTTCGTGATGGGCGGCGCCGTCAAGGGCCAGCGCTTCTACGGCACCGCACCGGTGGTGGCCGACAACGGTCCGGACGACGTGGGCCAGGGCCGGCTGCTGCCGACCACCTCGGTCGAGCAGCTGGCGGCCACCCTGGGCACCTGGCTGGGCATCTCGGACTCGAATTTGCTCGACCTGCTGCCGAATTTGACCAACTATAATTCAAGCGTGCGCAACCTCGGCTTCGTATAAACTCTGTCCTTATGGCAGAACAGGATACGTCGTTCAACGACTTGTTCAAGGCATACCCCATGCCCATGTGGGTGTATGACCTTGAAACGCTCGCATTCATGGCTGTCAATACCGCAGCCATCGTGCACTACGGGTTCAGCGAGGCAGAATTCCTGGCGCTGACCATCGCGGACCTGCGCCCGCCCGAAGAGCTGCCCAAACTGTTCGCCAATTTGCGCAATGCGCCGCTCGACACGCTGGAAAAGTCGGGCACCTGGCGCCACCGCAAAAAAGACGGCACCCAGATCGACGTCGAAATCACCTCGCACCCGCTGCTGTTCGCCGGGCGCGCGTGCAAATTCGTGCTCGCGCACGATGTGACCGACCGGGTCCACGCGTCGCGCCGCATCGCGCGCCTGAACCGCGTGTATGCCCTGCTGTCCGGGATCAATTCGGCCATCGTCCGCATCCGCGAGCGCAACGCTCTGTTCAAGGAAGCGTGCCGCCTGGCGACCATGGAAGGCGGCTTCATCGCCGCCAGCATCGAGACGGCCGAACTGGCGGGCCTGGAACACATCGTCGGCGCCGGCATGGCGCTGCCGCACTGGCCGGCCGCGCTCGAGCCGCAGTGGATCGCCGCGCGCGCCGTGCGCGAACGCCAGCCCGTGATCTGCAATGTGATCGCCTTCGATCCGCCGATGGAGGCGTTCCGCGATTTCCTCGCCCCGCGCGGCGTGCGCGCGGCGGCCTCCTTCCCCCTGTTCGTGGGCGAGCGGGTGCTGGCGGTGCTGACGCTGGTGTCGGACATGCCGGGCGTGTTCGACCATGAGGAACTCAAGGTCCTCAACGAACTGGCCGGCGACCTCTCGTTCGGCCTGCTGTTCCTCGACCGCGAAGAGCAGCTCTCCTACCTCGCCTGCTACGACGTGATGACGGCGCTGCCCAACCGGCGCCTGTTCCAGGACCGCCTGACCCAGCTGCTGCATCCGGACCATCCCGGCTTCGTGGCGGTGGTGCTGCTCAATCTGGACCGCTTCGCCCAGCTCAACGACGCCATGGGGCGCCACGCCGGCGACGCACTGCTGGTGCAGATCGCGCGCCGACTGGCCCACAGCCTGCCCGACTCGTACAACGTGGCGCGCATTGGCGGCGACACCTTCGCGCTGTCGCTGGCGGGCCTGCCGCACGGCGAGGATGCAGCCGAGATCCTGCAGGATCAGGTGTTTGCAGCGCTCGACCAGCCTTTCGTGATCGATGGTCAGGAAGTGCGCATTTCGACCCGCGCCGGTTTGGCCGTGTACCCTGGCGACGGCAGCGACGCCGAGACCCTGTTCAAGCACGCCGAGGCCGCGCTCAAGAACGCCAGATCGTCCGGCCAGCGCTATCTTTACTACGCGCCGCGCATGAATGCGGCGCTGGCCGCGCGCGTGGCGCTCGAGCACGCGCTGCAGCTGGCGCTCGAAGAACAGCAGTTCGAAATGTACTACCAGCCGCGCGTGGACCTGGCCAGCGGGCGCGTCGTGAGCGCCGAAGCGCTGATCCGCTGGAATCACCCGGAGCGGGGCGTGATCAGTCCCGTGGAATTCATTCCGCTGTCCGAGGAAACGGGCTTGATCCGGCCGATCGGCGCCTGGGTGATCGAGGCGGTATGCGCGCAGCAGGGCGCGTGGCGCAAGGCCGGCGCGACGACGGTGCCGGTGGCGATCAACCTGTCGGCGATCCAGTGCGCGCAGTCGGAACTGCTCAACCAGATCGCCACGGCGATGGCCAATCATGGGTTGGAACGGCGCTGTATCGAATTCGAACTGACCGAAACGGCCGTGATGCAGAACCCCGAGGAAGCGGCACGCAATCTGAATGGACTCAAGGCGCTGGGCGTGCAGCTGTCGCTCGACGATTTCGGAACGGGCTACTCGTCGCTGGCGCAGCTTAAGCGCTTTCCTTTTGACTTCGTCAAGATCGACCGCAGCTTCATTGCGGGCATCGATAGCAATCCGGAAGACGAGGCGATTGCCGCGGCCATCATCGCGATGGCGCACAGTCTGGGATTGAAGGTGGTAGCCGAAGGTGTGGAAACCGAAGCGCAGCTGACGGTACTGCACGCGCTGCGCTGCGATGAGATGCAGGGTTATCTGTACAGCGCCGCGCTGCCGGCGGCCCAGTTCGAGGCGCTGGTGCTGTCGGACCGGCGCTTGTAAGCTTGCCACACGTCGCCCTCGCGCAGGCGGGGGCCCATAGCGCGTCACCGAATCCGGTAGCGCGCTATAGGTCGCGAGGCGTCGCACCGCCGCCTTCGCGAGGACGACGTAAGTGGTTTGCTTATTGAACGACGTGCAGCGCGCGCTTCATGACCAGCGTCAGAATATCGTAGCTGGCCACCAGCTCGTCATTCTGATTCGTCACCTGCACATCCCACGCCACCACGCCCTGCCCCACGCCTTTTTCATCGGTGCGGTTGCGGTCCACCTTGCGCTTGCACGTCAGGCGCGCGCGGATGGTGTCGCCGATCGCGACCGGGGTGATGAAGCGCAGATTGTCCAGGCCATAGTTGGCCAGTACCGGTCCCGGCGCAGGCGAAACGAACAAGCCCGCCGCAGCCGACAGCACGAAGTAGCCGTGCGCGATGCGCTTGCCGAACTGCGAATCCTTGGCCGCGATCTCGTCGAAGTGCATGTAGAAGAAGTCGCCCGAAATCCCGCCGAAGGCCACGATATCGGCCTCGCTCACGGTGCGCCGGTGCGTCAGCAGCGAGTCGCCCATTTCCAGGTCTTCGAAATATTTGCGGAACGGATGCAGCGCGCTTTCCTTGACGGCCGCGCCGCGCACATACTCGCCCGTGATCGCCGCCAGCATGGTTGGCGAACCCTGCACCGCAGCGCGCTGCAGGAAGTGGCGCACGGCGCGCACGCCGCCCAGCTCCTCGCCGCCGCCTGCGCGGCCAGGGCCGCCGTGCTTGAGCTGCGGCAGCGGCGAACCATGACCGGTCGAATCGACCGACGCTTCGCGGTCCAGCACCAGCACGCGGCCATGCGACGCCGCCGCCACCGGCACCGCCTTGGCGGCGATCATCGGATCCTTGGTCACCAGCGTGCTGACCAGGCTGCCCTTGCCGCGGGCGGCCAGCGCCAGCGCTTCATCCAGGTCGCCATAGCCCATCATGGTGCTGACCGGGCCGAAGGCTTCCACGTCATGCACCGCGTCGTTGCTCATGCCGTTACGGCACAGCAGCAGCGTCGGCGAGAAGAAGGCGCCCTTGTCCACGCCCTCACCCAGCGGCGCAAAGCCGTCGCGCGCGCCGAACACGATCTCGTTGCCGCGCGCGAGCATCTCCACACGCTCGGCCACGTCGCGCTGCTGGTCCATCGAGGCCAGGGCGCCCATGCGCACGCATTCGACCGACGGATCGCCCACCACCACTTTGGACAGGCGTTGGCGCAGGCGCTCGCCCACCGCGTCGATATGCTGGTGCGGCACGATGATGCGGCGGATGGCCGTACATTTTTGGCCGGATTTGCCGGTCATTTCGCGCGCCACTTCCTTGACGAACAGGTCGAATTCGACGTCGTCGGGCGTGACGTCCGGGCCCAGAATGGCGCAGTTGAGCGAATCGGCTTCGGCGGTGAAAGGCACCGAGTTGGCGATCAGGTTCTTGTTCACGCGCAGCTTGGCGGCAGTGTCGGCCGAACCGGTGAAGGTGACCGCGTCGAAACCGGTCAGGCGGTCCAGCAGGTCGCCGGTGCTGCCGATCACAAGCTGCAGCGCGCCGGCCGGCATCAGGCCCGATTCGTCGATCATGCGCACGACCGCTTCGGTCAGGTAGCTGGTCGCCGTCGCAGGCTTGCCGATGCAAGGCATGGCCGCCAGGAAGCTCGGCGCGAATTTTTCGAGCAAGCCCCAGATCGGGAAGTTGAAGGCGTTGATGTGCACCGCCAGGCCGCCGCGCGGCACCAGGATGTGGGTGCCCGCAAAGCCGCCATTCTTGCCCAGCGCGAGCGCCGGGCCTTCGTGCAGCACGTTCGACGACGGCAGTTCACGGCTGCCCATGCTCGCGTACGCGAACAGGGTGCCAATGCCGCCTTCGATGTCGACCCAGCTGTCCGGACGGGTGGCGCCGGTCAGGTGCGAAATCTTGTACAGCTCTTCCTTGCGCTCCATCAGGTACAGCGCCAGCGCCTTGAGGATCTGGGCGCGTTTCTGGAAGTCGAGCGCCATCAGGGCCGGCACGCCGGTCTTGCGGGCGTAGGTCACGGCTTCGTCGAAGTCGATCTTCTCGGCGTGGGTGTGATAGATCAGCGCGTTGTTGAGAGCACTGTGCAGGGGCACGGACGCTTCGGCGCCGAGCCAGCGGCCGCCGATCAGACTTTGCAGGGTTGCTACGTTGGACATTGCTTGTCTCCGGTGTTCAGTTTTTGGGGGTATGCGCGTCGGGGCCGAAATCGATCCGCTTGCGGTCGGCTTCAGGCTCGGTCAGGGCGTCCACTTCGCGCATGGTCTGCATCGAGCGGATCGCCAGATCGTGGTATTGCTTGGTGCCGAAACTCTTCCAGGCGATGTCCTTGTCTTCCAGCGCGCGCACCACGCGCGCCGGTGCGCCCATCACCAGGCTGCGCGGCGGGATGATCATGCCGGCTTTGACAAAGCTCATCGCGGCGACGATCGATTCCTCGCCCACCACGGCCTTGTCCATCACCACCGCATTCATGCCCACCATCGCGTTGCGCAGGATGCGGCAGCCGTGCAGCACGGCGCCGTGGCCGATATGGCCATCGACACCGACGACGGTATCGTCGCCGGGGAAACCGTGCATCACGCAGGTATCCTGCAGGTTGGCGCCTTCTTCCATGATCAGGCGGCCAAAGTCGCCGCGCAGCGATGCCAGCGGGCCGATGTAGCAGCGCGGACCGACGATCACGTCGCCGATCAGCACCGCGCTCGGATGCACATAGGCGCTCGGATGGACCACCGGCCGCACCCCGTCGATTTCATAGACCTTGACCATGGCGGCCTCTTACACGCGCTCGACGATCAGGGCGATGCCCTGGCCGACGCCGATGCACATGGTGCACAGGGCGTAGCGTCCACCCGTGCGGTGCAACTGGTTGACGGCGGCCAGCACCAGGCGCGCGCCGGATGCACCGAGCGGGTGGCCGATGGCGATCGCGCCGCCGTTCGGGTTCACGTGGGCGGCATCGTCGGCCAGGCCGAGGTCGCGCGTTACGGCCAGGCCCTGGGCGGCGAAGGCTTCGTTCAGTTCGATCACGTCCATCTGGCCGATGGTCAGGCCGGTCATGGCCAGCACTTTTTTCGAGGCCGGCGACGGGCCGAAGCCCATGATGCGCGGCGCCAGGCCGGCGGTAGCCATGCCGACCACGCGTGCGCGCGGCGTAAGGCCGTAGCTGCCGGCGGCAGCGCTGGACGCGATCAGGATCGCGCAGGCGCCGTCGTTCAGGCCCGACGCGTTGCCGGCGGTGACGGTGCCGTCCGGCGTGACCACGCCTTTGAGCTTGGCCAGCATTTCGATGCTGGTGTCGGGACGGGCATGCTCGTCGGTGTCGAACAGGCGCGATTCGCCTTTCTTCATCGGGATCGTCACGCCGACGATTTCTTCCTTGAACACGCCGGCCGCCTGGGCCGCGGCCCAGCGCTGCTGGCTGCGCAGCGCGAATGCATCCTGGTCGGCGCGGCTGATGTTGAATTCCCTGGCGACGTTTTCGGCCGTCTCGGGCATGGTGTCGATGCCGTATTTGGCTTTCATCAGCGGATTGACGAAGCGCCAGCCGAGGGTCGTGTCCTCGATCTTGGCCGCGCGCGAGAAGGCGCTGTCGGCCTTGCCCATCACGAAAGGCGCACGCGTCATGCTCTCCACGCCGCCGGCGATGATCAGGTTCGCTTCGCCGGACTTGATGGCGCGCGCGCCGATGCCGACCGCGTCCAGGCTCGAGCCGCACAGGCGGTTGATGGTATTGGCCGGCACTTCCTGCGGCAGGCCAGCGAGCAGCGCGGCCATGCGGCCGATGTTGCGATTGTCTTCACCGGCCTGGTTGGCGCAGCCGTAGTACAGGTCGTCCACAGCCTTCCAGTCAACGCCGGGGTTGCGGGCGATGAGCGCGGCAATCGGCAGCGCTGCCAGGTCGTCGGCGCGCACGCCGGACAAAGAACCACCGTAGCGGCCGAACGGGGTGCGGATCGCGTCGCAGATGAAGGCGTCGTTCATTTTACTCATTGTCTCTCCAGTGTTCTTAAGGTTTTGGACGCTGGTCGATCACGCGCTTGGCCTTGCCGGTCAGCGTGCGTTCGATGCCTTCGGGCGGCACCAGCGTGACCTGCGTGGTCACACCCACGAAGGTCTTGATGTTGTGCTGCAGTTCGCGCGCCAGCGCAGCGACGGTGTCTTGCGGTAGCGACGGATCGCGCAGTTCAGCGCGCACCGCCAGCGAGTCGAGATGGCCGTCGCGCGAAACTACCAGCTGGTAGTGGGGCGCCAGGGGCGGCATCTTGAGGATCAGTTCTTCGATCTGGCTCGGGAATACGTTCACGCCGCGGATGATCAGCATGTCGTCCGAGCGGCCGTTGATTTTGCCCATGCGGCGCATGGTGCGCGAGGTGGGCGGCAACAGGCGCGTCAGGTCGCGCGTGCGATAGCGGATGATCGGCAGCGCTTCCTTGGTCAGCGAAGTGAATACCAGTTCGCCATCTTCGCCGTCGGGCAGCACTTCGCCGGTCACGGGGTCGATGATCTCGGGGTAGAAATGATCCTCCCACACCACCGGGCCGTCCTTGCTCTCGATGCACTCGCTGGCCACGCCCGGGCCCATCACTTCGGACAGGCCGTAGATGTCGACCGCGTCGATACCGGCCAGGCGCTCGATCTCGCGGCGCATGGCGTCGGTCCACGGCTCGGCGCCGCAGATCCCGACCTTAAGCGAGGACTGGGCCGGGTCCATGCCCTGACGCTTGAATTCCTCGATGATGTTGAGCATGTACGAGGGCGTGACCATGATGATCTCGGGCTTGAAGTCGCAGATCAGCTGCACCTGTTTTTCGGTCTGCCCGCCCGACATGGGGATCACCGTGCAGCCGAGCCGCTCGGCGCCGTAGTGCGCGCCCAGGCCACCGGTGAACAGGCCGTAGCCGTAGGAGATGTGCACCATGTCGCCCGCGCGCCCGCCGGCCGCGCGGATCGAGCGCGCCACCACGTTGGCCCAGGTGTCGATATCGCGCTCGGTGTAGCCGACCACGGTCGCCTTGCCGGTGGTGCCGGACGAGGCGTGCACGCGCACCACCTTCTCGCGTGGCACGGCGAACAGGCCGAAGGGATAGTTGTCGCGCAGGGTCTTCTTGTCGGTGAACGGGAACTTGGCCAGGTCGGCCAGCGTGCGCAGGTCTTCCGGATGCACGCCAGCGGCGTCGAACGCGGCCTTGTAGTGCGGAACGTTGTCGTAAGCGTGCTTGAGCGACCATTTCATGCGCTGCAGCTGCAAGGCTTGCAGCTCGTCGCCGCTGGCGGTCTCGATCGGCTCCAGATCGCCGGGCGCGGGAATACGTTGAACCATCGTGCTTCTCCTTCTAGGAGGCCACCAGACCGCTGACGCGATGCGATTTTCCGCGCAGGAGAGCGACGGTGCGCCCTTCCTGATTGGTGACCTTGACGTCGTAGACGCCGGTCTTGCCTGACAAGGCCTGCTCCACCGCTTCGGCGGTCAACAGGTCGCCCAGGCGTCCCGGTGCGAGGTAGTCGATGGTGCATCCTGCGCCCACCGTATTCTGATTATGCGAATTGCAGGCGAACGCGAAAGCGCTGTCGGCCAACATGAAGATGAAACCGCCGTGGCAGGTCTGGTGGCCGTTGAGCATATCGCCCCGCACCGGCATGGTCATGCGCGCATAGCCGGGACGGATCTCGGCCAGCAGCATGCCCAAGGCCTGGCTGGCGGGGTCGCGCTCGAACATGGTCTTGCCGGCCAGTTCGGCCAGCGCTTGCAGATCATCCATGGAAGCGCGTTCCATTGGCCAGTTTACGGCGCAGCAGCGGCGAGACGCGGTAGCGGTCTTCGCCATACGTGGCAGCCAAGTGCTCGAGCACCGTCACCACGTGCGCGATGCTGATCGCATCGGCCCAGGCCAGCGGCCCGCGCGGATAATTGACGCCCTTTTGCATGGCGATGTCGACCGCCTCGGCCGAACACACGCCCTGGTTGACGGCATCGGCCGCCTCGTTGGCCAGCATGGCCACCGTGCGCATGACGACCATGCCGGGCACGTCGTCGATCTGGGTCACATCGAAGCCGGCTGCCTGGAACAGGCCGACCGTGGCCAGCCAGGCGCTCTCGCTGCACTGATCGGCGCGCGCCAGGGCGATGCGCCTGGCACCGGCGGCGTCGAGCACCAGGTCGTACAGCACCGTATCCGGATGCTTGTTGGCGGCGGCCCGTTCGGTGGCGGTGCGCCCGTCGGTCAGGAAGATGGCGGCGCCGGTGCAATGGAAGCCGGGAGCTTCGTTGTGATTGGCGTTCGGAAGCGGCTTGCGGTGCGTGACGGTGTAGCCGTGCGCTTTGAGGCGCTGCTCCATCGGCTCGGTGACCGCGTTCTTCACGTTCGGCTCCATGCTGATGCCAACCGTCTCGGGTTTGCCCTGCGGCGCCATGGTGGACGGCACCGGCTTGGCCGCATCGTCGCCATACTGGAAGAAGCCGCGGCCCGATTTGCGGCCCAGGAAGCCGGCGTTGACCATTTCCTGCTGCAGCACCGACGGCATGAAGCGCGGGTCGCCGAAGTAAGCATTAAAGACCGACTGCGTGACCGAGAAATTGACGTCGTGGCCGATCAAGTCCATCAGCTCGAAAGGCCCCATGCGGAATCCGCCCGCCTCGCGCATGACCGCGTCCAGCGAGGCCGCATCGGCCGCCTGTTCCTGCAGCAGGCGCAGCCCTTCGGCGTAGAAGGGACGCGCCACGCGGTTGACGATGAAGCCGGGCGTGGACTTGGCGCGGACCGGGTTCTTGCCCCAGGCGGCGGCGGTGGCGTACACCGTTTCGGCCACATCGGGCGAAGTCGCCAGGCCGCTGATCACTTCGACCAGCGCCATCAGCGGCACAGGATTGAAGAAGTGCATGCCGACCAGGCGCTCGGGGCGGCGCAGCTTGGCCGCGATCGCCGTCACGGAAATCGACGAGGTGTTGGTGGCCAGGATGCAGTCGTCGCCGACGACCTTTTCCAGGTCCGCGAACAGCATGCGCTTGACGTCGAGGTTTTCGACGATGGCTTCGATCACGATGGCGGCGCCGGCCACTTCGTGCAGGTCGCCCACGCGATGCAGGCGGGCGTTGGCGGCAGCAGCTTCCTCGCCGCTCATGCGGCCTTTTTCCACCAGCTTGCCGTACACCTTGCCGATGTCGGCGATGGCCTTGGCGACAGCGTCGGAACGCGTGTCGAACAGCCGGACTTCGTAGCCGGCGGCGGCCGCCACCTGGGCGATGCCCGAACCCATGGCGCCGCTGCCGATGACGGCCACGACGCTGCCCTGTGCGAGTGCTGCGGCCATCTTATTCTCCCGTGAAGTGTGGCGGACGCTTGGCGATGAAGGCGGCCACGCCTTCGCGGTAATCGTGGCTGTAGCCCAGTTCGCGCATCATCTCGCCTTCGAGCTTGAGCTGTTCGGGCAGGGTGTTGGCGTAGCTGGCCTGGAGGGCGCGCTTGGTGAACGCCAGTCCCTTGGTCGGCGCGATGGCCAGGTGGGCGGCCATGGTGGTGGCTTCGTCCATCAGTCCTTCGTCGGATACGCAGCGCCAGATCAGGCCCCATTTCTCGGCCGTCTCGGCATTGATTTTCTCGCCCAGCATGGCCATGCCCATGGCGCGCGCGTGGCCCACCAGGCGTGGCAGATGCCAGGTGCCGCCGGTGTCGGGAATGAGACCGAGCTTGCAGAACACTTCGACGAAGCTGGCCGATTTGCCGGCCAGGACGATGTCGCAGGCCAGCGCGATGTTGGCGCCGGCGCCGGCCGCCACGCCGTTGACGGCGCAAATGACGGGGATCGGCAGCGAGCGCAGCGTCATCACCAGCGGCGCGTAATAGGTCTCGACCGAGTAGCCCAGATCGACGCCCTGCGCGCCCGGTTCGACCGCGCGGTCGGACAGGTCCTGGCCGGCGCAGAAACCGCGCCCGGCGCCGGTCAGCAGCAGCACGCGCACCGATTTGTCGGCCTGGACCAGGCTCAGCGCGTCGCGCACTTCGCGGTGCATGGCGACGGTGAAGCTGTTCAGTTTATCGGGCCGGTTCAGGGTCAGGGTCGCGACGCCGTTCTGGATCTGGAATTTGATGTTTTCGTATTCTGGGATCATGGGAATTCGCCTTATTCAGCCTGGTCAAAATCGACGATCACCTTGTCGGTGACGGGGAAACTCTGGCAGCTCAACACGAAGCCGCGCGCGATCTCGTAGTCTTCCAGCGCGTAGTTCGCATCCATGTCGACCTTGCCGTCGACAAGCTTGCAGCGGCAGGTCGAGCATACGCCACCTTTGCAGGAATAGCGCATGTCGATACCGGCGCGCAGGCCGGCGTCGAGGATCGATTCCTTGTCCTTGTCCATGGTGAAGCTGGTGTGGTTGCCGTCCATGATGACCGTCACTTCGGTCTCGTGGCGCTCACCGGCCACCTGCGGACGCGGTTTGTGCTCGTGCTTGGGGATGCTGGCCGCGAACAGCTCGACCTTGATATTCTGCTTGGGCATGCCCGCTTCTTGCAGCGCCGCCGAAACGCCATGCATCATGTCTTCCGGGCCGCAGATGAAAGCCACGTCCACGTCCTCGATGCGGATCCAGTGCTTGAGGAACTGCTCGCACTTCTCTTTGGTGATGCGGCCGTTGAACAGTTCGATGTCCTGCTGTTCGCGACTCATCACGTAGGCCAGGTTCAGGCGCTCGGTGTAGATGTCCTTGAGGTCCGACAGTTCGTCCTTGAAGATCACCGACGACGAGGCGCGGTTCCCGTAGAACAGCGTGAAGTGGCTGTGCGGCTCGTGCAGCAGCGTGGTCTTGATGATCGACAGGATCGGCGTGATGCCGCTGCCGGCCGCAAAGGCCAGGTAGTGGCGCGCCTCGTCGGCCGCCAGCGGCACGTTGAAGTGGCCCATCGGCGGCATCACTTCGAGCGTCATGCCCGGCTTCAGATGCTCGTTGGCCCAGCTGGAGAAAAGGCCGCCCTGGGTGCGCTTGATGGCGACCCGCAGCAGCCCGTCCTGCACGGCCGAACAGATGGAATAGGAACGGCGCACGTCTTCGTCGCCGATTTGCGCGCGCAGCGTCAGGTGCTGGCCCTGCTGATAACTGAACGACGAGGCCAGTTCGGCCGGCACGTCGAAGGTGACGGCGATCGTGTCGCGCGTCTCGTTGTGCACGCGGGCGACGGTCAGTGGATAAAATTTGCTCATGGATGGCCCGGTTTTCCTCAGTGGCACTTGAAATAATCGAAGGGTTCGCGGCAGTCCAGGCACTTGTAGAGCGCCTTGCACGGCGTGGAACCGAACTGGCTGGTCAGCTGCGTGTGGGTGGAGCCGCAATTCGGGCAGGCCACCACCAGCGCGGGCGCTGCGCGCCGTTTGACGCCTGCGTGCAGGCCGCTGATGTCGATCACCTGCTGGGCCGGCGGCGCAATGCCGTAGCCCTTGAGGGCGGCCTTGCCGGCGTCGCTCATCCAGTCCGTGGTCCAGGCGGGCGACAGCTGGTTCACCAGCCGCACCTTGGCCAGACCATGCGCGTGCAGCGCTTCGGTGACCGATTCGGCGATCACCTGCATCGCCGGGCAGCCGGAATACGTTGGCGTGATCGTGACCACGCATTCGTCGCCGTCGAAGGCGACATCGCGCACGATGCCCAGGTCGACCACGGAAATGACCGGGATCTCCGGATCGGCGACGTCGCCGAGCCAGGACCAGACCTGTCCAATGGTGGCCGACTGCGCGCTCATTACCACTCGCTTCCGGGATAGGCGCGCTGCAGGAACTGCATTTCGGCCAGGATGTAACCCAGGTGTTCGCTGTGGCGGCCCTGCTTGCCGCCCTTTTGCATCCAGGCGTTTGGATCGGGCATGGTCAGCGTTGCTTCGGCGAAGATCTCGGCCACGTGTTCGAGGAAGCTGGCGCGCAGGCCGGCAGCGGCGGGCGCCGCGTCCTGAGCCACCATCGCGTCGTCGACCGCGTCGTAGATGAAAGCTTCGCCGGCGTACATCCACAGCGCGTTGACGGCGCTCTGGGTTTTGGCATGGCTCTCGGCGGTACCGTCGCCCATGCGCACGATCAGGTCGCCGCTGCGGCGCAGGTGGTAGGTCACTTCCTTGATCGACTTTTCCGCGATCTCGGCGATGCGCGCGTCGCTCGATGCGGTGAGGCCCTGCATCAGGAAGTAGTGCCAGGTGTCGAAGTAGAACTGGCGCACCATGGTGTCGGCATAGTTGCCGTTGGGCTGTTCGACCAGCAGGCAGTTGCGCATCTGGTGCGCGTCGCGCAGGTAGGCGAGTTTGTCTTCGTCGCGGCCCTGGCCCTCAAGCTCACCGGCGTAGGTCAGCCACATGCGGGTCTGGCCCAGCAGGTCGAGCGCGACGTTGGTGAGCGCCATGTCTTCTTCGAGCGCCGGACCTTTGCCGCACAGCTTGGACAGCTGCTGCGACAGGATCAATGCATTGTCGCCCTGGCGCAGCAGGTATTGAATCTTGTCGTCCACGGGCGCGCTCACAGGTTCTTGACTACTTCCGGCATCGGGAAGAAGGTCGGGTGGCGGTAGACTTTATTGTTGGACGGCTCGAACAGGGCCGTCTTGTCGCCGGGGCTGGAGGCGACGATGTCGGCCGCCTTCACGACCCAGATCGACACGCCTTCGTTGCGGCGGGTGTAGACGTCGCGCGCGTTATTGACGGCCATTTCGGCGTCGGACGCATGCAGGCTGCCGACGTGCTTGTGCGCCAGACCGTGCTGGCTGCGGATGAAGACTTCCCACAGGGGCCATTCTTTGCTCATTTGATTCTCCGGTATGTTCGGTATGCTTATGCGGCAGCGCGCGCGGCTTTTTTGTCGGCGTAGGCGACCAGAGCGTCGCGGAACCAGGCGCCGTCGTCCCAGGCCTTGACGCGGGTGGCCAGGCGCTCGCGGTTGCACGGGCCATTGCCCTTCAAGACGTTATTGAATTCGCTCCAGTCGATCTCGCCGAATTCGTAGTGGCCGGTGGCCTCGTTGAATTTAAGGTCGGGATCGGGGATGGTCAGGCCCAGGTATTCGGCCTGGGGCACGGTCTGGTCGACCATGCGCTGGCGCAGTTCGTCGTTCGAGAACAGCTTGATGCGCCACTTGGCCGACTGCGCGCTGTTGACGGATTCGGCGTCCGAGGGGCCGAACATCATCAGCGACGGCCACCACCAGCGGTTGAGCGCATCCTGCGCCATGGCCTTTTGTTCGGGCGTGCCCTTGGCCAGGCTCATCATGATGTCGTAGCCCTGGCGCGCGTGGAAGGATTCTTCCTTGCACACGCGGATCATGGCGCGCGCGTACGGACCGTAGGAGCAGCGGCACAGGGGAATCTGGTTGATGATGGCCGAGCCATCCACCAGCCAGCCCACCGCGCCCATGTCGGCCCACGACAAGGTGGGGTAATTGAAGATGCTCGAATACTTGGCCTTGCCCGAATGGAGGGCAGCGAGCAGTTCGTCGCGCGAGACGCCCAGCGTTTCGGCGGCGCTGTACAGGTACAGGCCGTGGCCGGCCTCGTCCTGGATTTTGGCCAGCAAAATCGATTTGCGCTTGAGGGTCGGCGCGCGCGTGACCCAGTTCCCCTCCGGCAGCTGGCCCACGATTTCCGAGTGCGCGTGCTGCGAGATCTGGCGCACCAGCGTCTTGCGGTAAGCGTCCGGCATCCAATCTTTCGCTTCGATCTTGACGCCGGCGTCGATACGGGCCTGGAAGGCCAGCTCCTCCGCGCCCATGTCCTCGGCCGTCTGGACTTTTTTGAGGCCGGTTTCTACCAATTGTGCGTACATGAGCTTCTCCGTTTGCAAAGGCTGTGGATCCATAATACGATACAGTTTTGATGAAGTCCACCTATTTTTGTGAATCATATCGATTCCGCGTTAAGATTCATTTATGAAACAAATGACCAGCACCGAATGGATAGAAGACTTCCTCGCCAACGATCCGCCGCGTTCGAAGTCGCTCGTGATGACGATTTTCGGCGACAGCATCGCCCCGCACGGGGGAACCGTGTGGCTGGGCAGCCTGATCGAGCTGCTGGCGCCGTTCGGCATCAATGACCGGCTGCTGCGCACCTGCGTGTTCCGCCTGGCGCAGGAAGGCTGGCTGGTGGCCAGCCGCGACGGCCGCCGCAGCGCCTACGCGATCCTGCCGCAGGCCCTGCCGCGCTTCGAGCGCGCCAACCGCCGCATCTATGCGCCGCTGACGGCGCACTGGGACGGCAACTGGACCATGCTGCTGGCGCCTTCGGGCGCGGTCGACGCGCCGGTGCGCGCCCAGCTGCGCAAGGAACTGGCGTGGGAAGGCTACGCGATGATTTCGAACGGGATCTTCGGGCACCCGGTGGCCAGCCCCGACGTAATCGAGGAAATCCTGGTGCGCCACGGGATACAGGGCAAGCTGCTGGTGTGCCGCAGCAGCGAGCTGGCGGGCGTGTCGAGCCGGCCGCTGCGCGAGCTGGCGGCCGAAGGCTGGGACCTGACTGCCGTGGTCGACGGCTACCATCGCTTCCTCGACCATTTCCGGCCCCTGCTGGCGGCCCTCGAAGGCGGCGAGGCGCCGTCGGCCCAGCAAGCGTTCGTGATCCGCACGCTGCTCATTCACGCCTACCGGCGGATCCAGCTGCATGACCCGATGCTGCCGGTCGAACTGCTGCCCGAACCGTGGCCCGGCTCGGAAGCCTACGAGCTGGCGCGCGCGCTGTACCGCCTCACGTTCGCCGCCGCCGAGACCCACATCATGCATGCCCTGCTGCGTGAAGACATCCATCCGCCGCCGGCCGACGCCTCATTTTTCCTGCGTTTTGGCGGCCTGGTTTAAACGGCCGATCGCATCCCACATGCGCTCGACCGCGGCGCGGTTGCGCGCGTAGTAGGCCTTGGTCACGCCCAGGTAGTAGGTCTGCTCGAACAGCGGCTGCGGAATGACTTCGATCCGGCCGGCGAACGCGGGCTGGGCGAGCAGCAGCAAGCCCTCGGCTTCGAAACCGGCGGCCGCGTCGCCGCGTCCGGCAAGCATCTTGGCGAAATTGATCGCCAGCGAACGTCCCTCCTGGTCGAACGGCACCTTGTGGCCGCGCATCACGGAAGGCAGCAAGGTGCTGCCGTACGGGAGCAGCACCTTGCTGGCGACGCCGCTGATGACGTGTCCGTCCCACTGCACGGCCCCGCCCGTGGGCCGGAACAGCATCACGCGCGCATGCACGGTGGCGCGCGCCGCATCGGGCGCGCCGGCGCGCATCGGGTACTGGACGAAGGGCAGCTCGCCCGGCGCGTACGGCGCCAGCGGATAGGCGTGCGCCAGACCGCGCTCGATCTCGGCGCGGCAGCGCGCCACCGGTGCGGCGTAGGTGGACAGCTTCATGCCGGAACGGCGCGCAGCCTGGTGCACCAGCGTGCCGACGGCACCGCCGCCGGACGGCGTTAAATAGGGGGGATGGGGATAGGCGTCGACACACATCCGCATCTCGGCCGCCTGGACGGCGACCGGTGCGAAGAGAACAGCGAGGAACAGACCGCGGCTTAGTGGCACATGCACTCCCAAGGAGGACGTGCCACCATTTTAAGGCGCTTAGCAGTCGTAGTGGAAGGTGCTGTTGGGCGAAGCGACAGGATTGCGCAGCGACTCGAGCGTGAAGTCGAGATCGAGCTCAGGCCAGTACAGGCGGGTCGAGCTGACGTAGCGCACTTTGCAGATTTGCGGCACGGTCGCATGCTCGAACCACGGGAATTCGACGAACGGGAGATAGAGCTCTTCCTCGCCACACTGAATCCAGAAGCCGTAGCTGTTGATGCTCGTGACTTTTGCCGATTTCAAGAAAATACCAATCATGTAAAACCTCCAATACGGACCCGTCGTGGACGACGCGCACCGGCTAATATAACAGCTACGCCATTGCGCGCTTTGACTTTCAACAAACAACCTGATCGGTTACTTGCGCCCGACAGATATCAGGTAATTCTGCATCTGCGCCTCCGCCACGGACGCCCACATGTTCTGGTCCTGGCGAAAGCGTTTCCATGGTTCATAAATCTTTTTGAATTTGGCGTTCTTTGCCGCCTCTTCATCCATCACTTCCTGCGAAAACTTGTAAGCCGCATCCATGATCGGCTTGGAGAAGGTGTTCAGCTTGGCGCCCGCCTTGAGCAAGCGCGCCAGCGCTTGCGGATTGCGGGCGTCGTACTCTGCCTGCATCACCACGTGCGCCTCATAGCTGGCCACCTCGATGGCCGCCTGGTATTCCTTGGGCAGCTTTTCCCATTCCTTGATGCTGACGTAGAACGACAGCTGCGGCCCCGCTTCCCACCAGCCCGGCGCGTAATAATACGGCGCAACCTTGGCCAGTCCCAGCTTTTCATCGTCGTACGGGCCGACCCACTCGGCCGCGTCGATCGTGCCTTTTTCCAGCGCCGGATACACATCGGCGCCGGCGATCTGCTGCGGCACCGCGCCCATGCGCTCCATCACGCGGCCGGCGAACCCGGCAATGCGGATCTTGAGCCCCTTGACGTCGGCCACGGTCTTGATCTGCTTGCGGTACCAGCCGCCCATCTGGGTGCCCGTATTGCCACCAAGGAAGTTGATCACGCCATAGCCGCGGAAAAACTCACGCAGCAAGTCGCGCCCTCCGCCCTGTTCATACCACGCCGTCTGCTGGCGCGAGGTCAGCCCGAAAGGCATGGCGGTATCGAACGAAAAGGTCGGATCCTTGCCAAAATAATAATAGGACGCAGTATGCCCCATTTCGACCGTCCCCGCCTGAACCGCATCCATTACTTGCAGGCCGGGAACAATCTCGCCGCCGGCGAAGGCGCGGATCTGGAACCGTCCGCCGGTCAGCTGCGCCACGCGGCGGGTGAACACATCGGCCGCGCCGAAAATCGTATCCAGGGTCTTGGGAAAGCTCGATGCCAGGCGCCAGTTAAGCGCCGGCAAAGCTTCTGCCACGGCGGGCGCAGCCACCATGGCGGCGCCTGCACCCGTTGCTGCACTGGTAAGGAAGGAACGACGACGCATGCACTCTCCTGATCATCCGCCAACATAGCGGCTTTACCAACCTGACAACATCCTGACAATTGTAGCCGGTTGTTGGACGCATTGCGAAAAAGATGTCACGAATGTTTCTTCGTTGTTTCTATAAAAGAACACTTACGATGAGTATGCGACATCCTTGTTTCAAGTGCATGACAAGCTGGCAAGCGGTATCATGTTGCCTCGGCCTCGCGCCCTCCCATTACCGACCAAGGACACCCATGTCTATCAAGATCAGCAGCCAGTTCGACGCTGGCGCCATCGATGTTGTCAGCGCCGCTTCCGCCGGCGCCATCGACCTGAACATCCGCAAGGATTCGCACGCCGATATCACCCAGTGGTTCTATTTCCGCCTCCAGGGCGCGCAGGGCGAGGCGTGCACGATCCGCTTCCTCAATGCCGGCAAGACCGCCTACCCGGACGGCTGGAACGATTACCAGGCCATGGCCAGCTATGACCGCGTCAACTGGTTCCGCGTGCCCACCAGCTTCGACGGCGACGTCATGACGATTTCCCACACCCCGGGCATGGACAGCGTGTATTACGCCTACTTCGAGCCGTACTCGTGGGAACGCCACCTCGAGCTGCTGGACCGGGCCCAGATGTCCGAACACGTGCGCATGCTCGATTTGGGCAGCACCGTCGACGGGCGCGACATGAACGTGCTGGTGGTGGGCGATCCGAACGCCGCCAAGAAAGTCTGGGTCATCGCGCGCCAGCACCCGGGCGAGACGATGGCTGAATGGTTTGTCGAAGGCATGCTCGACGCCCTGCTCGACCCGGCCGACGCCTTCGGCCGCCAGTGCCTCAAGGATGCCGTGTTCTACGTGGTGCCGAACATGAACCCGGACGGCTCGGTGCGCGGCAATCTGCGCACCAATGCCGCCGGCGCCAACCTGAACCGCGAGTGGAACACCCCGACCATGGAGCGCAGCCCCGAAGTGTTCCTGGTCAAGCAGAAGATGCACGAGACCGGCTGCGACCTGTTCCTCGACGTGCACGGCGACGAAGGCTTGCCGTACGTGTTCGTGGCCGGCAGCGCGGCCCTGCCGACCTTTACCGCCGAACAGGCGGCCCAGGAAAAGGCGTTCTCGGACTTCTACAAGGTGGCCAGCCCCGACTTCCAGGACGTGCACGGCTATGGCGACTCGCCCTACACCCCGGAAACCATCACCATGGGCTCGCCCCACATCACCCACGCCTTCGGCTGCCTGTCGCTCACGCTCGAGCTGCCGTTCAAGGACAATGCCAACGATCCCGACCCGCACAGCGGCTGGGATGGCGCGCGCAGTGCCCGCCTGGGCGCGGCCGTGCTGCAGCCGATCCTGCATTCGCTGCGCAGCTTCAAGTAAGCAGTCATGCGTTTCATGAATCACGATTTTGATTTACATCAAAGATTTTATTGAGGTGAGTCAATAAACTTCATCGCATACCCCAACGATGAAGGAAGTGACCATGAAACGCAGCACCGTCGTACTCGCAGCATCCCTGTTCGCCGCCGTAACCGCAGCGCCCGCCGCACTGGCCCAGGATAGTTCCTGGCTGGTGCGCGTGCGCGCCAGCCACTTGTCGCCGGCCGACAAGTCCGATCCCGTGGGCGGCGTCGGCCCCGCCAACCGCGTCAGCGTGGAAAGCCGCACCATCCCCGAATTCGACATCAGCTATTTCTTCAGCCCCAACCTGGCGGCCGAGCTGGTGCTGACCGTGCCGCAAAAACATGAGGTGATGCTCGACGGCGCCGCGATCGGCAGCTTCCGCCATCTGCCGCCTACCCTGCTGGCCCAGTACCGCTTCGACCCGGTCGGCCAGTTCACGCCGTATCTGGGCGCCGGTGTGAACTACACCCGCATTTCCAGTGTCCACCTGCTGAATGGCGCAGGCGGACTCGAGCATCACAGCGCCGGGCTGGCCTTGCAGGCGGGCGTCGATTTCACGCTCGACAAGCACTGGTCGCTCAACCTGGACGTCAAGCGCATCAACATCCGCAGCGACGTGACGGTCTCGGGCGCGGTAGCGAGCGCCGTCAAAATCGATCCGACACTCGTCTCGCTGGGCGTCGGCTACCGTTTTTAACGCGCACGATTGGGCGCCGCGGATGCCGTGACGCAGTTCATGCGAAAATCTTTCATGGACAAAATTTCATGGCAACCGCGTAGTTTCCAGGGCGAAGGCGGCGTGCGCGCCCACATGCGCGCGCACGACTGGCGCCTGTCGCCGCTCGGCCTGCCTGTGAACTGGCCCAACGAGCTGATGACGACCGTCAATCTGCTGCTCAACTCCAAATTCCCCATGTTCGTGGCCTGGGGCCCCGAACTCGGTTTCCTGTACAACGACGAATACGCGGCCATCATGGGCGACAAGCACCCGGCCGGCCTGGGCGCGCCGTTCCGCACGGTCTGGCCCGAGATCTGGGACGCCATCCTGCCCATCATCGACAAGGCCCTGGCCGGCCGCTCGTCCTACTACGAAGACTTGCCGCTGACGATCGTGCGGCGCGGCTTTTCCGAACAGGCGTGGTTCACCTTTTCCTATTCGCCGGTGGAAGACCGGGCCGGCACCGTGGCCGGCCTGTACTGCACGGTGGTGGAAACCACCGAACACGTGATCGCGCGCCAGCTGCAGGCGTTCCAGCTGGCCCTGGCCGACCGCCTGCGCGAACTGCGCTCCCCCGAAGACGTGGTGGCCGCGGCCAGCGACGCCCTGGGCCAGCATCTGAACGCGGCGCGCGTGCAGTACTGCGACGTGGACGACGAGCGCGGCACCTTCACCGTGCGCGGCGGCTGGCTGCGCGACGGCGTGGCCTCGCTGGGCGGCCAGATCCGGCGCCTGGACGACTTCGGCCCTGGCGTGGTGGATCTGCTGCGTGCCGGCCAGGCGATGGTGGTCGACGATATCGACCGCGATGCACGCACCGCCGATTTTGCCGCCGCCTATGGCGCAATGGACGTGCGCGCCAACCTGGCGGTATCCCTGGTCAAGGCCGGGCGCATGGTCGCCATCCTGTCGGTGCAGGACAACGTGCCGCGCCGCTGGAGCGTGGCAGACGTGCAGACCGCGCGCGACATGGCCGAGCGCACCTGGGCCGCGATGGAAAACGCCAGCACCCAGGCCGAGCTGCGCGAAACGAACCGCCGCAAGGATGAATTTCTGGCGATGCTGGCGCATGAATTGCGCAATCCGCTGGCGCCCATCAGCGCCGCCGCCGAACTGATGGAAAAGTCGTCCCTCGACGCGGCCGGCATGCGCCGCACCAGCGCCATCATCAGCCGCCAGGTGCGCCACATGACGGGACTGGTGGACGACCTGCTCGACGTCTCGCGCGTGACCCGCGGCCAGGTCACGATCGAAACGCAGCCGGAGGAAATGCGCAGCATCGTCACGGCCGCGGTGGAACAGGTGCGCCCCATGATCGACGCGCGCCGCCACACGCTCACCCTCGACCTGCCGGACGAACCGGTGGTGGTGCTGGGCGACGCCAACCGGCTGGTGCAGATCGTCACCAACCTGCTCAACAACGCGGCCAAATACACGCCCGACGGCGGCCAGCTGCGCCTGGCCATGCAGGCCGACGCCGGCCAGGTGCTGCTGACGGTGAGCGACAACGGCATCGGCATCGCGCCCGACATGCAAAGCCGCGTGTTCGAGCTGTTCGCCCAGGCCGAGCGCACTTCCGACCGTTCGCAAGGCGGACTGGGACTGGGCCTGGCGCTGGTGCGCAGCCTGGTCGAGCTGCATGGCGGTAAAGTGCGCTGCGTGAGCGATGGCGCCAACGCCGGCAGCACCTTCGAAGTGCGCCTGCCGCGCGGTCCCGGCGCCAAGGACCAGGCGCCGCTACGGGCCGGCACGCCACCGCCGCCCGGCCAGGAGCGGGTGTTGGTGGTGGACGACAACGAAGACGCCGCCGTCATGCTCGGCATGCTGCTCGAGGCATCGGGACATGAAGTACTGGTGGCGCACCGCCCGCACGCGGCGCTGGAGCTGGCCGGCGCGCATGCGCCGACCGTGTGCATACTCGATATCGGCCTGCCCGACATGGACGGCTACGAACTGGCGCGGCACCTGCGCGCGCTGCCCGAAACGGCGAACGCGCTGATGATCGCGGTGACCGGCTACGGCCAGCAGAACGACCGCGCGCGCGCCGTCGACGCCGGCTTCAACCAGCATCTGGTCAAGCCGGTCGACGCCGAACGGCTGCTGCAACTTCTTGGAGAACGGCGCGCCTAGCGCGCCTTGACCGATGCGCTGGCGGCGGCCATCAGCGTGCCGTCATTGAAGCCGTCGTAGCGCTGGTAGCCGACGTAGGTGAGCGGATAGCCGCTGCCTTTGAGGGCGCCGTAGGCCAGCGCGCCGCGCTCGGACGCTTCGACATCGATGTCGTCGAAAGCGATCCCCTGCTGAGCGAACAATTCGCGCTGCTTGCGGCAGTAGCCGCACCACTTGGTCCCGTACAGCACCACCTTGGGCTTGCCGTTGTCGTCGAAGTGGCCCGCCATGGCCATTTTCTCGGTGCGCGTGAGTACCGCGTCGCCGAAGGCCTCGGCCAGCGCGCCGCCCAGCGGGCGCATGTCGCTGCCGACGAACTTGTGCTTGCCGACGATGGTGGTCGGGTAGGCGTTCACGCCATACTGGACGGCCATTGCGTCGTCCGGCCCGGCCATCAGAACTTCCTTGAACTCGACCCGACGCGCGAGCAGCTCGGTGCGGATGCCGTCACAGTTGGCGCCGCATTCCGGGCCGCTGAACAGGATCACGAGCGGCTTGCCGTCGGCCCCCGTGGTGGGCGCGCCGGCGAACGGATTGCCGCGGTGGTAGAGCTTCCAGGCGCCGAAGGCGACGCAGATGACGAAGAAAATTCTGAGCATGCGTTAATCGATTCTATGTGGTATGTCGTCCCCGCCTGCGCGAGGACGACGCTGGTGCTTACTTGCCGTGCCCCGCATTGATCAAATACTGCTGCATGGTCGCCTCGGCCACCGATGCCCACATATTTTGATCCTGGCGGAAGCGCGACCACGGTTCGTACACTTTCTTGAACTTGGCATTTTTGGCCGCTTCCTCGGTCATCACTTCCTGCGCCGCCTTGTAGCAGCCGTTCATGATGTCCTTGGAGAAGGTGCGCAGCTTGACGCCGTTCTTGAGCAAGCGCGCCAGCGCGGCCGGATTTTTGGCGTCATACTCGGCCTGCATCACCACGTGCGCCTCGTAGGTGGCCACTTCCAGCGCCGCCTGGTATTCCTTGGGCAGCTTTTCCCATTCCTTGATGCCGACATAGAAGGAGAAGCTCGCGCCCGCCTCCCACCAGCCCGGCGCGTAATAGAACGGCGCCACCTTGTACAGGCCCAGCTTTTCATCATCGTAAGGACCGACCCATTCGGTCGCGTCGATGGTGCCCTTTTCCAGCGCCGGGTAAATGTCGCCCCCGGCCAGCTGCTGCGGCACCAGGCCCAGGCGTTCCATGACCTTGCCGGCAAAGCCGCCGACCCGCATCTTGGTGCCCTTGAGGTCGGCCACCGACTTGATTTCTTTGCGGAACCAGCCACCCATCTGGGTGCCGGAATTGCCGCCCAGGAAGTTGACGATGCCATAGCCCTTGAAGAAGTCGCGCATCAGCTCGCGTCCGCCACCCTGCTCGTACCAGGCGGTATGCTGGCGCGAGGTCAGGCCGAAGGGCACCGCGCAATCGAAGGCGAAGGTGGAATCCTTGCCGAAGTAGTAGTAGGACGCGCTGTGGCCCATCTCCACAGTGCCGGCCTGGACCGCGTCCATGACTTGCAGGCCGGGCACGATTTCACCGGCGGCGAAGGTGCGGATATTGAATTTGCCGCCCGTGAGCTGGGCAACCCGCTTCGTCAGCGTGTCGGAGGCGCCATAGATCGTGTCTAGCGTTTTGGGAAAGCTGCTGGCCAGGCGCCAGTTGATGGTCGGCTGCGATTGCGCCAAAGCCGGCGCGGCAATCAGGCCGGCCGAGGCACCCAGTGCTGCCTTGCCGATAAACGAACGACGTTCCATGTTGTCTCCTTGTAGTTGTTGGCTTGCCAGCCTAGTGTATTGGCGAGCCGGCAAGCTTGCAACTCAAATCGACACGCGGCTCAGCTGCCGGCCACCACCATGTTTTCGATCAGGATCGAGCCGGTCTGCTTGTTTCCCCGCGTGAGTACGTCGTTGCCGACCGCAACGATCTGGCGGAACATGTCTTTCATGTTGCCGGCGATGGTGATTTCCTCGACCGGGTACTGGATCACGCCATTTTCGACCCAGAAGCCGGACGCGCCGCGCGAATAGTCGCCCGTCACGTAATTGGTGCCTTGGCCCATCAGTTCGGTGACCAGCAGGCCCCGGCCCATCTTGCGGATCATGCCGGCGAAGTCGTCGCCTTTGGTGGTCAGCTTGGAGCTGATGGTCAGGTTGTGCGAGCCGCCGGCGTTGCCGGTGGTCTTCATACCCAGCTTGCGCGCCGAGTACGACGACAGGAAGTAACCCTTGACCACGCCATTTTCGACCACCAGGCGGCGCTGGGTGCGCACGCCTTCTTCGTCGAACGGGGCCGAGCCGACCGCGCCCACCTGGTGCGGGTCTTCCAGGATTTGGATATGCTGCGGGAAAATCTCCTGGCCCAGCGAATCGAGCAGGAATGTGGACTTGCGGTACAGCGAGCCGCCCGACACCGCCTGCACGAAGGAACCGAGAAGACCGGACGCCAGCGGCGCCTCGAACAGCACCGGGCAGGTGCGGGTATCGAGCTTGCGCGCGTTCAGGCGTGCCAGCGCGCGCTCGGCGGCGTAGCGGCCCACTTTTTCGGGCGCCGCCATGTCCTTGGCATTGCGCACCGAGGTGTACCAGTCGTCGCGCTGCATCTTGGCGCCCTTGCCCGCGATGGGCGCCACCGACAGGGTGTGGCGCGAGAACGGATAGCCGCCGATGAAGCCGCGCGTATTGGCCGCCACAAAATGCGATTGCTGGGCGTGGACGCTGGCGCCCTCGCTGTTGGTGATGCGCGGATCGACCTCGAAGGCCGCGTTTTCGGCGCGCTGAGCCAGGGCCACCGCCTGTTCGGTGGTGACCGCCCACGGATAGCACAGGCGCAGGTCGCGCGGCGCCATTTCGAGCATGTCGGCGTCGGCCAGGCCGGCGCAGTCGTCTTCGGCCGTGAAGCGGGCGATGTTGTAGGCCGCGTCGACCGTGGCGCGCAGGGCGGCAGTGGAAAAATCGGACGTGCTGGCATTGCCGCGCTTTTGGCCGATATAGACCGTCACGCCCATGCCCTTGTCCTTGTTTTGCTCGATCGTCTCGATCTTGCCCCGTCTAACCGAGATGGACAGCCCGCTGCCCTCGGAAATCTCGACCGCGGCATCGGTGCCGCCGGCCTGTTTTGCGAAGGAAAGCACGTCGCGCGCCAGCTGTTTGAGCTGATCCTGGGTATGGATGAAGACGGAGTCGGTCATGTGGGTTTTCTTCGGCTATCCGGTTAAAAGGGTATGATAGCAGTCGTTTACAGTTTTTACCGGTCGGACTAGCGCCTGCCGGACTCATTATCATGCCAAATCCTAACCGCGGCGCCTGCGGGTTCCAGTCCTCCGAGTTCGAACAAGAATACGAACGCCCTTCCAAGTCCGAGCTCAAGCGTCAGATGAGCGAGCTGCAAAAGCTGGGCGAAGAACTGGTGAACGAAGCGCGCGACCGCGTCAAGCGGGTCCCGATGCCGGAAGACGTGCGCGACGCGATCCTCATGTGCCAGACCATCACCAACCATGAAGGCCGGCGCCGCCAGATGCAATTCGTGGGCAAGAAGATGCGCACCCTGGACGAGGAAGAAATCGCCGTCATCCAGCGCACCATCGACAGCTGGAAAGGCATGTCCAAGGCCGATACCGCCGCCCTGCACGCGCTCGAACGGCGCCGCGAAAAGCTGCTGGCCGACGACAAGGCCCTCACGGTCCTGCTGGCCGAGCACACGGAGCTCGACGGCCAGCACCTGCGCACCCTGATCCGCAACGCCCGCAAGGAGCAAGCCGAGAACAAGCCGCCCAAAGCCTACCGCGAGATCTTCCAGATCCTCAAGGACCTGGCCAACAAGGGCAAGAAAGCCGCAGCGGCCACTGACGACGACGCCGAGCCAGAAGATGACGAGTCCGACGACGAGTGATGCCGAGCTGGTGATCGGCCTGGTCTCGGTGTCCGACCGCGCCAGCGGCGGCATCTACGAAGACAAGGGTCTGCCGGCCCTGGCCGACTGGCTGGCCGGCGCCATCACCACGCCTTACCGCATCGAACAGCGCCTCATTCCCGACGAGCGCGGGCAAATCGAACAAATCCTGATCGACCTGGTCGACCAGCAGCGCTGCCACCTGGTGCTCACGACCGGCGGCACCGGCCCCTCGCGGCGCGATGTCACGCCCGAAGCCACGCGCGCCGTCGGCACCAAGGAAATGCCGGGCTTCGGCGAGCAGATGCGCCAGATCAGCCTGCAGTTCGTGCCGACCGCGATCCTGTCGCGCCAGACCGCCGTGATCCGCGAGACCGACCATCATGCGGCGCTGATCATGAACCTGCCCGGCCAGCCGAAGGCGATCAAGGAAACGCTCGAAGGCCTGAAGGACGCCGACGGCAAGCAGCTAGTTGGCGGCATTTTCGCGGCCGTGCCCTACTGCGTGGACCTGATCGGCGGCCCGTATATCGAAACCAATCCTGCTGTGTGCAAGGCGTTCCGGCCCAAGTCGGCGCTGCGCCCGCAACCATCCAATTCAAGCTTATGACCCAACTGTTAGAGTGCATCGTCGTCGACACCGCCCCTGAACCGGCCATCTCCATCATCTGGATGCACGGCCTGGGCGCCGACGGCAACGACTTCGTGCCCCTGGTGCGCGAGCTCGATCTGACCGGCCTGCCCGGCATCCGTTTCATCTTCCCGCACGCGAACACGATGCCGGTGACGATCAACGGCGGCTACGTGATGCGCGCCTGGTACGACATCAAGATGAACGACCTGGGACGGATGGAAGACGAACCAGGCTTGCGCGCTTCGCAGCTGCAGGTCGAAGCGCTGATCGCACGCGAAAAGGCGCGCGGCGTGCCCGCCTCGCGCATCATCGTGGCCGGCTTCTCGCAGGGCTGCGCAATGACGCTGCAGACCGGCTTGCGCCATCCGGAGCCGCTGGCCGGCTTGATGTGCCTGTCCGGCTACGTGCCGCTGGCCGACAAGGTATCGAACGAGCGCAGCGAAGCAAGCCTCAAGACGCCGATCTTCATGGTCCACGGCCAGCACGACGGCGTGATCCCGATCGCGCGCGCCGAGCAGTCGCGCGAGCTGCTCAAGGCCCTCGGCTACCAGGTCGAATGGCACGACTACACGATGCAGCACTCGCTGTGCCAGGAAGAAGTCGACGACATCTCGGCCTGGCTGAAAAAAGTACTCACGTAACACCCCCTCCACACACACAAGGCAGCAAATGAAAAAAACCGGCATGGCAAAGAGCGACGCCAAAAAATTGATGGGCAAGATGGTCGCTCCTGGCGCAGCCGGTTTTGGACAAGGCGATGCTGCCGCCGTCGACCGCCGCGAGCAGCGCGAACGCGAGCGCGCGCTGGGCCTGGTGCCTTTCGCGTGCAAGCTCAATGGCGACCTGGTCAAGCAGCTGCAGGCGCTGGCCACCGAACGCAAGGCCGACATGAACGAAGTCGTCGCCGATCTGCTGGCCAAAGGTCTCGCTGCCAAGTGAAGACCGTCGTCCTGGGCGGCTACGGGAACTTCGGTGCCCGCATCTGCCGCGCCCTGGCCCACTGGCCGGGGATCGAACTGGTGGTGGCCGGCCGTAACAAGGCCAAGGCGGCTGCTTTGGCCGCCGAATGCGGCGCCACTTCCGCCGTCATCGACATCCACGATCCACAGCTCACGCAAGTCCTGTCCGCCATGGGCGCGGGTCTGATCATTCATACGGCAGGCCCGTTCCAGGAGCAGGGCTACGCGGTCGCACAGGCCAGCGCGCGCGCCGGGGCCCATTACATCGACCTGGCCGACGGACGCCGCTTTGTTTGCGATTTCCACGCTGCGCTGCATAGCGATTTCCGCCGTCACGGCAAGCTAGGTATCACGGGCGCAAGCACCGTGCCGGCATTGTCGTCGGCCGTGATCAATCATCTGACAGCCGGATGGGACACCGTGGCCGACATCGACATCTGCATCGCGCCGGCGCAAACGGCGCCGCGCGGGGTGGCGACCATGGCCGCCGTGCTGGGATACTGCGGCGCGCCGATCCAGGTGTGGGACGGTGGACGCTGGAACACGCGGCATGGCTGGGAAGCGCCGGCCACGGTCAGCTTCAAGCGCCTTCAGCCGCGCCTGGGCGCCCTGTGCGACATTCCGGACCTTGAACTGTTCCCGGCCCACTATGCGGGCTCGCGGTCCGTCATGTTCCGCGCCGCGCTGGAAGTGGGAATCAGCCAGCGCGGATTGGCCCTGCTCGGCGCGCTGCGCCGGCGCGGCATCGTCAAGCATCCGCAGCGTTTTGCCGCCTTCCTCAACCGCGCCGCCGGCTGGCTCGATCCGTTCGGCAGCGCCCTGGGTGGCATGGTGGTGCGCGTGGAAGGGTCGCGCGACGGCCAGCGCGAGCGGGCCGCATGGCACATCGCCGCCGACGACGACCATGGCCCGGAAATCCCGTGCATGGCGGCGGTGCTCCTGGCGCGCAAGATCGCTGCGGGCGCCATGAGCAGCAGCGGCGCGATGACCAGCATGAACCTGCTGACGCTGGCCGAATTCGAACCCGAATTCGCAAAATGGAAGATGGAGACCGACCATGGCGCATGACCGTCTCGAGTTCGACATGCCGGCCAGCTGCGAGGTCGTGTTCGACGCCTTTCATTATCACGCCTGGCGCCTGCGCTGGGACAGCCTGGTGCGCAGCACCCATGTGGAAGGCGGCGGCGAGTGCCCCTATCCGGGTGCGATCACGCGCAGCCAGGGAAAGGGACTGCTGGGCGGCCTGGCGATGCGCACCGAGTTTCTCAGCTACCGGCGCCCGCTCCTGGCCGCGGCGCGCATGGTCGGCACCTCCTTCCCGTTTACCCGCTGGGCCGCCTCGATGCGGCACGAAGCGGTGGACGGCGGCCGATCGGTTATGATTTACACGTACACCATCGAAGCGGGACCGCGCCCGCTGCGCTGGCTGATGGAGCCGGTCGTGCACCGGATTTTCCGGCGCCAGACCATCAAGCGCTTCGGCAGCATGCGCGCCTTTCTCGCCACGCACGCCGGCGAGATCGCGGCTTGGCAGCAAAATCATCAAACATAGGAGCACTATCATGGCCAAGAAAGAAGAACTCGACGAAGAGACGATGGAACTGATCAACTGGTGCATCGAGGTCGAAAAATTCCTCGTCGCCGGCGGCGCCACCGTCAAACAGGCGCAGGATCACATCGAAGAGCAGGTCGAATGGTTCACCGACCAGTTCTACGACGGTCTCACACCGGAAGAGGCGGCCAAGGAAGCGCTGGCCTGATCGGCATATCTCGCACCGTACTTCGGGTTTCATCTATCAACGATGTCTTCATGAATGGGATCACATGAGCGAACCGATGTCCATTACCGCCTCCCCGAGCTGGACCGCCACACCCTCCCCCACTCTGCAAGTCAATTCCGTCGCCCTCAGCGGCGACGGCAACACCTGTATTTTCGGCACCTCCAGCGAATACGGTTCGGGCGACTTTAACGTCTTCCACTACGACGGCGCCGGCGCGCTGCGCGGCAAGTGGCCCTTCGGCCCGGCCGGCAGCACCCAGGGCGTGTTCTGGGTGGCCGTCAGCGCCGACGGCAACTTCGCGGCGGCCGGTGGCGAAACCGCGTCCAAACAAGCCGGCTTGCTGACCGCCTACCGCCTGTCCGACGGTGCACTGCTGCTGAGCGAGACCGATACCTCGCGCGTCAACCAGGTGGCGCTGTCGGGCGACGGCAGCCTGCTGCTGGCAGTCTTCGGCGACACGGTCAAGCTGTACAGCTACACGGGCAGCGCCTTCACCTGCGTCGGACAGCAAAGCTTTGCCGGCGCCTCGTGCGGCAGTTGCGCGCTCTCGCCCAATGGATTCAACGCGGTGGTCGGCTGCACGATTTACCACGATGGCGGCACCGCGGGTCCGGCACCGTCGACCGGTCAGGTGGTGTCGCTTGCCATTGCCAACAACAGTCTGTCCGTGAGCGGTGTCTGGCCCACCACCAGCGCCGTGCAGCGGGTGGCGATGGCAGCCACCGGCAACTACTGGGCAGCGGCCCTGCATGACGGCAGCTGCGCCCTGCTCGGCCCGTCCAATGTGACTGCGCCGCTGTGGCAATACCGTCCCGCGCTGCCGAACCTGGGCATCGCCTACGGCATCGACGTCACCGAAACGAGCACCGGCCGCGTGGTGCTGGCCTGCGCCGCCAACGTCGCCGTGCCGCCAACGGAGCCGCTGCAGGCGCCGGGCAGCGGGTGCGTGTATCTGGTGGAGTCGGTACAAGGCAGCGCCCACTTTTGCTGGAGCAGCCCGCTGCAGTATTCGGGCAACCCGGGCGTGAACCTGACGCGCGAGGCGGACAAGGTGACCGCCACGGACGGGCAGCCGATTTATCCGCTGACCACGCCACCCAAGGAAACGCCGGGCAATTTCTACCTGCTCGACGGCGCCACCGGCGCGCAGATCTGGCGCTACCCGACCCCGATCATGAACTGGCCAATGGCCATTACGCCCGACGGCAGCTATGCGTTCGGCGGCAGCGACGACGGCAGCGTCTACTTCTGGCAGACAGCGTCGGCCTGATGCCTAGTCGGGCAGGCGGGCGTGCTCGGATTCGGGCACGGCCGTCTGCGATCCGTTCATCACCATCGCCAGCAGCGTGTAATAGCCGTTGATGCCCATCAGGTCGACCACGCCCTTCTCGCCGAACTGCGCCAGCGCATCGGCCCACACCGCGTCGCTCACCCGCTTGTCGCGGTGCAGCGCGATACAAAAATCGTAGACCAGCTCTTCGTCGACCAGCATGTTGGACGGGCGGCGCCGCTGCGCGATGGCCGCGATCACCTCGCCCGCGATCCCGCAGCGCTGCGCGATCGGCGCGTGAATCGCCCACTCGACTTGCTGGTTCCATTCGCGCGCCGTGACCAGGATCGCCAGTTCCGACAGGCGGGTGCCGATGGCGCTGCGGTAGCGCAGGTATTCGCCCAGCTGCTGGGCGCACTGCATCAGTTCGGGACTGCGCAAGAGCGGCACGAAGGGCCCGTACAAGGCCCCGCGCGGGCCGTCGATGATGGCCTGGGCCGCGGCCTGCTGCGCTTCGCTGAATTGGTCTGGCGCCAGTGGGCCGAGTCGGTCTGTCATGCAAAAATATTCGCACAGCTTGCGCGAAAAATCAAAAGAATCGGCGCCTTCTGCGTTTATTGTCAACTGTCAATAATTTCCAGGGGAGAAGCCATGAGCCACATCATGCATCGCAGCCTGCGTCACACGCCGCCTGTGGCCGTCGGCGCGCAGGGGATGCGGATCCGCGACAGCGACGGCAAGTTCTACATCGATGCCTGCGGCGGCGCGGCGGTCTCCTCGCTCGGCCACGGCCACCCGGAAGTGCTGGCCGCGATGCGGCGCCAGATCGACAGCCTGGCCTACGCGCACACGGCCTTCTTCACCAGCGCCGCCGCCGAGGAACTGGCCGAGCGTCTGGTGGCCGGCGCACCGGCGGGACTGGACCAGGTGTACCTGGTGTCGGGCGGATCGGAAGCGATGGAGACCGCGCTCAAGCTGGCGCGCCAGGTCTGCGTCGAGAGCGGGCAGGCGCGCCGCACCACCTTCATCGCGCGCCGCCAGAGCTATCACGGCAATACCCTGGGCGCGCTGGCGGTGGGCGGCAACGAATGGCGGCGCCGCCCGTTCGCGCCGCTGCTGATGGACGTGCCGCGCGTGGCGCCCTGCTATGAATACCGCGACCGCGTGCCCGGCCAGTCGCAGCAGGAATATACCCTGGGCCTGCTACGCGAACTCGAAGCGACGATGCTGGCCACCGGGCCGGATCAGGTGATCGCGTTTTGCGCCGAGCCGGTGGTGGGCGCCACCGGCGGCGCGATCCCGCCCACGCCCGGCTACTTCCGCGGCGTGCGCGCGCTGTGCGACAAGTACGGGATTCTGTTCATCGCCGACGAAGTCATGTGCGGCATGGGGCGCACCGGCAGCATGTATGCGATCGAACAGGAAGGCGTGGTGCCGGACATCGTGGCCATCGCCAAGGGCCTCGGCGCGGGCTATCAGCCGATTGGCGCGGTGCTGGCGCGCGGGGCGCTGGTCGAGCGGCTGCGCGACGGCAGCGGCGCTTTCCTGCACGGGCACACGTATATCGGCCATCCGGTGGCGGCGGCGGCCGCGCTGGCGGTGCAAAAGGTGATTGAACGGGACAAGCTGTTGGCGGCGGTGCGCGCGCGCGGCGAAACGCTGCGGCGCCTGCTGGGCGATGCGTTCGGGCGCCATGCCCATGTGGGCGACATCCGCGGACGGGGCCTGTTCATGGCGCTCGAAATCGTCCGCGAGCGGGAATCGAAGCAGCCCTTCGACCCCGATCTGAAACTGCATGCGCACCTGAAAACCCAGGCGATGGCGCACGGCCTGATGGTCTATCCGATGGGCGGGACCATCGACGGCGTGCACGGCGACCATGTGCTGCTGGCGCCGCCGTTCATTGCCTCCGACGACGATCTGGCCGAAATCGTCGCGCGCCTGTCGGATGCGCTGAGCGCCACGTTGCGCGCGCAGCTTTAAGCGGCGTTTGCAGCCAGGAAAAGAAAGGGAGAGGGGGGACGGTGCGCCGAAACCCGCAACGCCGGAAATGCCGCGCGTTTGCACGATTTCACGCGCCATCGTCCGATTCGCATTCGCATGCGCGCGAAGGCGCGACGAAAGCGCACGATTTTCACACGATTTGGCACGCACGGCCTGCGATTTTGCGCGATTGAAGCCGTGCGCACCTTCGCAAAGAATCGTGCGTCGCGCGGGGGAAATCGTGCGCAAATCGCGCGCTTGCGCGACCACTTCGCGCATTAGCGCAGACATTTCGTGCACTAACACGTCGAATCGTACAAAAGCGCGTGATTTGGCGGCACGGGGGCCGCACAGCTCCCCTGGACGGGCGTCAGACGGCGTAGCCGATCACATCCTGCTGCTGCTCGCCAAGACCGGCGATACCAAGGCGCAAGGTGTCGCCTTTTTTCAGGAAACGCTTCGGCTTGCGTGCGTCGCCCACGCCCGGCGGCGTGCCAGTGGCGATGATGTCACCCGGTTCCAGCGTCATGAAGCGCGATACGTAGCTTACCAGCTGCGCCACCGAGAAAATCATGGTCTCGGTGCTGCCGGTCTGCATGCGCTTGCCGTTCAGTTCAAGGTACAGGTCGAGCTTTTGCACGTCGATCACTTCGTCGCGCGTGACCAGCCATGGACCGACCGGGCCGAAGGTGTCGCAGCCCTTGCCCTTGTCCCACTGGGGACCGCGCTCCTTCTGATACTCGCGTTCGGAGACATCGTTGACCACGCAATAGCCGGCCACGTACTTGAGGGCGTCGGCCTCGCTCACATACTGCGCGCGGGTGCCGATCACCACGCCCAGTTCGACTTCCCAGTCGGTCTTCTTGGAACCCATGGGCAGCATGATGGCGTCGTCCGGGCCGTTCAGACAGGTGATCGCTTTCATGAAGATGATCGGTTCCTTGGGAATCGGCGCGCCCGTCTCGGCCGCGTGGTCGGCGTAATTGAGGCCGATGCCGATGAATTTGCGGGTGCCGGTGAACGGCACGCCGAAGCGCGGATTGCCACGCACCAGGGGCAGCGTTTTTTCGTCGACCGCCGCCAGCTTTTTGAGCGCCTTGTCGGACAGGTGCGCGGGGCCGATGTCGGAGATGACGCCGGACAGGTCGCGCAGGCGGCCTTCTTCATCGAGGAGGCCAGGCTTTTCTTTGCCTGGGCGGCCGTAGCGAACGAGTTTCATTTTTATTCCTGCAAAGAGCAATCAAGGCAGCGATTGTAACGCGACTCGGTCAGATGCTCCTTGCACGCCCCCGGCAGCGCTAGCGGCCGGGCGTCACCCGCCACACGGCGTTGCCCACGTCGTCGGCCACCAGCACCGCGCCCGCCTTGTCCACGGCCACGCCCACCGGACGGCCATACGCGTCGCCGTCGCGGTTGACGAAGCCGGTCAGGATGTCGAGCGGTTTACCGTTCGGCATCCCGTTGGCGAAGGGGATGAAGACCACGCTGTAGCCGTTCAGGGGACTGCGGTTCCAGGACCCGTGCTGGCCCACGAAGGCGCCGCCCGCATATTCGTGCGGCAGCAGCGTGCCGTCGTAGAAGGCCAGCCCCAGCGGCGCGACGTGGTTGCCGAGCGCGTAATCCGGCTTGATGGCGCGCGCCACCATGTCCGGTTGCGGCGGCTTGGCCCGTTCGTCCACATGCTGCCCGTAGTAGCTGTAAGGCCAGCCGTAGAAGGCGCCATCTTTGACCGAGGTCAGGTAGTCGGGCACCAGGTCGCTGCCCAGTTCATCGCGCTCGTTCACGACCGTCCACAGCGCGCCGCTGCCCGGCTGCCACGCCAGTCCGTTGGGATTGCGCAGGCCCGACGCGAACAGGCGCGTGGCCTTGGTCGCCAGATCGATTTCAAGGATGGCGGCGCGGTTGGTTTCGTTCTCGATGCCGTTTTCGGCCACATTGCTGTTCGAGCCGACCGTCGCATACAGCTTGCCGCCGTCCTTGCTGGCGATGATGTTCTTGGTCCAGTGGTGATTGATCGCGCCCGCCGGCAGCGCCGCCACCGCCACCGGCGCCGCAGTGATCGCCGTTTCGCCCTCGCGGTAAGGGAAGGCGACGATGCCGTCGGTGTTGGCCACGTACAGGGTCTGCCCCACCAGCGCCATACCGAACGGTGAATTGAGATTCTTGATAAATTCCGTGCGCAGTTCGGCGCGCCCGTCATGATCGGCGTCGCGCAAGAGCGTGATGCGGTTCGGGCTCGGGACCCCGGCGCCGGCCTTGGCCATCACCTTTTTCATCACCCAGCCCTTGATGCCCTTGCCGTCCTCGGGCCGCGGCGGGCCGTTGGTTTCGGCCACCAGCACGTCGCCGTTGGGCAGCACGTACAGCCAGCGCGGATGCACCAGGCCGCTGGCGTAGGCATTCACCGCCAGACCTTGGCCCGCGATCGGCGTCGCGCCCGCCGGCCAGCCTTTGGCCGGAGCGATATCGACGGTGGGAATGAGGCGATGATCGGGCGCAGGTATGGCCGGCGCCGGTCCGATGCTGGCCGTGGGCGGCAAGGTGGCCTTGTCGGCGCAGCCTGCGGCGGCGAGCAGCACGCCCGCCGTGCACAGGCGCAGCAGCAGGTAGTCGCGCATGAGATTCTCCTTGTTGGAATGAGTTCAACCGATTCTAGTGGGAATTGGCGAACCGTCACGTTCCGTTACGTAGAGGAATTTTTCGCATGCGAAAACCAGTGGCCGGGCATCCGCCAGCGCCCCCGGACAAAGCTGGCCAGGCCGGGCAGCTGGATCAGCACCATGAGCGCAAACACGATGCGGTAGGCGGCGGCGGGATAGCGGCCGGCGGCGTCTGGCTGCCACAGCCCGAGCAGCTGGCCGAAGCCCGCCTGCACCACAAACGCGCCCACAAAGATGAGCAGGTTCAGGCAGGTGGCGGCGCGCCCGGTCAGCGTGGGCGGCATGCTTTGCGCGACGATGGCGTATTCCAGACCGGTGATGGTGCCGACCAGGGAAAACAGCACCGACAGCAGCGCCAGGCTGGGTAGAAAATTGAGCACCACACCGAGCTGCACCAGCAGGAACAGGCCGATGCCGATGGCCGCCACGTCGAGCGGGCCGATGCCGTGCCGCGCCGCCCATTCCGTCAACATGCCGACGGCGATCGAACCGAAAATGACGGCCGCCATGCTCAGGTACAGCAGCCAGGCCACGGCCGCATCGGAATAGTGGCTCACGTCGCTGAGCCAGCGGCCGATCCACAGGCCCTGCACGCCGAAAAACACGGCATGGGGAATGAGCATCAGCTGCGCGGTGCGGCGAAATGCGGGGTCGCGGTACACAGCCAGCACCGACTGCATGGTCGGCGCGCGCGTGCCCGGCGGCGGCGCCCCGCGCGGTGCGGCAAGCCAGATCAGCAGCGCGCAGCCGGCCGAGAGCGCAGCGAGCACCGTGAACAGGCCGCGCCAGTCCGTGAAATCGAGCGCCAGGCGCACCGGCAGCGTGGCGCTGGCCGCCCCCAGGCCGCCGACGGCAATCATGTAGCCCTGCACCGACGGCAGTTTGGCCGGCGCGATGCTGGCCGAGATGGCCTTCACCGCCGACATGAAGCAGCCGCCCAGACCGAGCCCGATGATCGCGCGCGCGACCACCAGCTCGGCGAAGGTGGCGCCATGCGCGAACAGCAGCGCGCCGCCCGCCGCCACCATCAAGAGCACCAGCTGCACGCGGCGCGGCCCATAGCGGTCGAGCGCCATGCCGACTGGCAGCTGGACCAGCGCGAAGGCGAAAAAAAAGGCGCTGGTGAGAACGCCCAGCTGGCCGGGGCTCAGTCCGAACGCCGCTACCAGGGACGGCGCCAGGACCGCGTTCACCGTGCGCAGCATCGACGACAGATAGTGGCCGAGCGCGAACGGCAGGAACACGGTGAACAATACCTGCGGGCCGCGCATGATGGCCGTCCGTCAGGCCCGCTGCGTGGCGTGGATCGGAATTACCCGGGCGCCGGGCGCGTCCTCGTCGCTTTCGAAGAAGAAGCGCTGTTTGCCGAAGGCCGGCACCAGATGGTCGAGCCAGGTCGCGTTGGGGTCGTAGCGCGCGAAGAAGGGTTTGCGCACCCAGTCCGGATTGCGGGCCTGCAGGAACTGCAGCGCGAACAGCTTCTCGCCGCTGATGGTCACCACCCCGTCGATGATGACCTTGCCGGGGAAGGCGCTCATGGACGGTCCGCGCACGGTGCGCGACAGGCCCGACACCATCTGGTATGCGGCCTGGAACACCTCGTGCGCGCGCGCCAGCGGCAGCGCGAAGTATTCGCTGGGCCCCGTGTCGCGTTCGACGAACATGTAGTACGGGATCGCGCCCAGGCGCACCCCCGTGGTCCACAGTTCGGCCCAGCTGTGCGGATCTTCATTGATGTGGCGGATCAGGGGCCCTTGCATGCGCAGCGTGGCGCCGGTGCCGACGATGCGCTTGACGGCGCGCTGCGCCATTTGGCCGCGCAGCTCCACCGCGTGGCTGTAGTGGCCCATCACGGCCAGGTTCTTTCCGCTGGCGACCACGCGCTCGAACAGGCGCAGCAGATCGTCGGCGTCGCGGTCGGTGACGAAGCGCTGCGGCCAGTAGGCCACCGACTTCGTGCCGAGCCGGATGTTCTGGATATGCGCCAGCTCGGGCGCGAGCAGCGGTTCGATCAGTTCGGCCAGCTGGCGCGTATTCATGATCAGGGGGTCACCGCCGGTGATCAGGATGTCGGTGACGCCGGGATGGTTCTTCAGGTAGGCGACCAGCTCGGTGGTTTCGCGCGCGTCGAACTTCATGTCGTCCATGCCGGCGAACTGCGGCCAGCGGAAGCAGAAGGTGCAGTAGGCGTGGCAGGTCTGGCCCGCGCTGGGGAAGAACAGCACCGTCTCCTTGTACTTGTGCTGCAGGCCGCGCAGCGGCGCGTCGTTCACGCGCGGGACGTTGTGCGTCATCTGGCCGGCCGGGTGGGGGTTCATGCGCATGCGCAGCGTGTGCACCAGGCGCGCAGTGGCGGCGGCATCTTTCTTGTACAGGACCAGGTCGCGCAGCTGCTCGTAATCGCGCGGCGCCAGCATGTCGCGGTGCGGGAACACGAGGCGGTAGATCGGATCGTCCGGCACCCGGCTCCAGTCGATCAATTGGCTCAGCACGTAGTCGTTGGTGCGAAACGGCAGCACGTGCGACACCACCTGCACCGCCTCCTGCAAATCCGGCGCCAGCGACGCCCACTGCGGGGCCTGCACGATCGACTGGCGGGTATAGGGTTTGAATCGATCCGGGACGGGGTCTGGGCTCACGATGCACTCCATGAAGAGGTGGAGAAACCATCCTAGGCTTGCCAATCGGTATCGGAATTGCTGCGAATCAATCAACGTGCCGCTTCGGAAAGTTCCCAGCCCCGATTCGGAAAACCGCCTTTGTGCGCAGCGCAAAACGGGCGTGCTTTTCACTTGTGAAAGCGCAAGAAGGCCCGTGGTTGAGGGCGTAGATTAGGGAATGCACCTATGCAACATTCTCTTGGTAAATCTTTAAGGAGTTCATATCATGACCATCAAACTGACCGCCGCGGCGCTGTGCCTGCTGCTCGCTAGCGCCGGCGCCGGCGCGTCCGAGCCGACCGAAAAAGACGCGATCGCGATGACGGAACGGGGCGCCGCGCTGATCCGCGCCAAGGGCAAGGATGAAATGCGCAGGCGGATCAATGCGCGCGATCCGGACTACGTCCAGGGTGCGCTGTATATCGACATGCGCGACCTGTACACGGGCATCGTGCTGGCGCACCCGATCAACAGTTCGATCGTGGGCAAGGACTTGACCGACATTCCCGACGTGGGCGGCAAGAACTACCGGCGCGAGATCATCGAGCTGGCGCAGAAATCGGGCAAGGGCTGGGTCGAGTACCAGTACAAGAATCCCACCAGCGGCAAGATCGAACCGAAGACCACCTACATTCTGCGCGTGGACGACGTGGTGCTGGAAGCGGGCATCTACAAGAAGTGAGCAATTAGCGGAACGGGCGGCTGAGGAAGCGCGAGCCGGCCAGGCCGAAGCGCCACGGTACCTCGACCGCCTTTGAAATGCCGATGCGCGGGCCGGCCACCAGCGCCACCGGTTCGACCCGCGCGGCCAGCGCGAACGGCGGCGCGTCGAGCGCGCAACCGTTGTAGGCGTGGACGATGGCCAGCGCCTGTCCCAGCTTGCCGGGGCCCGAGCACAGCTGGCGCGCATCGAGGGTGCCGCGCCGCGCCTGCATCGTCTCGAGCCCGGCCAGCGGCTCGATCGCGCGGATCAGCACCCCGGCCCCGTGCCCCTCTTCGCGGCACACAAAATTGAGGCACCAGTGGATGCCGTGCGACAGATACACATAAGCGTGGCCCGGCGCGCCGAACATGGCGCGGTTGCGCTGGCTCGGCCCGGTGAAACTGTGCGAGGCGGGATCTTCGCGGTCGTAGGCTTCGGTTTCAACAATGCGCCCGCCCACGCCGTTCACCAGCAGCACCGTGCCGATCAGCTGGGGCGCCACCTCGTGCGACGGGGCTGCGAAATCGATCCCCGCTATCATTCTTGGCAATTTTTTCATTCTGCAAATTTTAGCGGTCAGACTGTCGTATTCACCACACCGTTACAATTTGCCGTGGTGCAACAACCGAGCGCCTGGTTTATCATGGATTCTTGCCCGTTTTTCGCCAGCTTAGTCAGCCAATCCATGAGCAAAGTAGCCGCTTTGGCAAGCCCGGAGTCCGATCCGGTCGACGCCCTGATCAAATCGATACGCATCCCGCCGCGTCCCAGCCTGCTGGCCGACCTGCAGCGCGAACTGGCGTCCGAAGATCCGTCGCTGGCGGGGATCGGGCGCATCATCTCGAGCGATGTGGGAATGTCCGGCGCCCTGCTCAAACTGGCCAATTCGCCGTTTTACGGCGGCCGGCGCAAGGCCAAGTCGATCGAACAGGCGATCCTGTTCTTGGGGATCAACCAGGTGGCCGCGCTGATGACGGGCCTGCTGGCACGGCAGGCGATCGGCGCCGACAATGCCAAGCTGGCCAGCTTCTGGGATTTGTCGACCCGGCGCGCGCAAGCGATGGTGTTTTTGGCGCGCCGCCTGCACATCGGCGAGCCGGACGTGGCCCACACCTTCGGCCTGTTCTGCGACACCGGGGTGCCGCTGCTGATGGAACGCTTTCCCGGCTACGCGGCCACGTTCGCCGAAGCGGCCAACGATGCCTCGCGTCCCCTGACGGCGCTCGAGGACGAGCGCCATAGCACCAATCACGCCGCCATCGGCTGTCTGCTGGCGCGCAACTGGGGGCTGTCGACCGACGTCTCGTGGGCGATTTTGCACCACCAGGATTACAGCGTGCTCGAAGACGGCGCCACCGCCGACGCCGTGCGTTCGCTGGTGGCGCTATCGCTGCTGGCCGAAAGCGCCATTGCCCGCTACCAGGGCATGCCTGGGTCGCTCGAATGGGACAAGGGCGGCGATCGCGCCTGCGCCTATCTGGGATTGTCGGCCGATGACACGGTCGATCTGTTAGACGAATTGCACGACTGCTTCCATGCCGAGCACTAGACATTCTTTGACTTTGGCGAGGCCCGGGACGATACTAAAGTAAGGTTTTGCGACGGAGGGGATAATGGATACCGTATATCGGCTGTTCCTTGCGCTGTGCTGTCTGGTGGTGTCCGGCTGCGCCACCGAAACTCAGCTCGCGCCCATGCCGCCGTCGGCGGATTTGTACCGCGACAGCGCCTTCAAGCCGCCTGCGCAAGCGGTCAACGCCGACCAGCTGTTCGCGCTTAGTCCGGCCATGGAAGCCTACCTCAAAAGCCCGGGCTTCCAGAACCACACGCGCTTGAGTGGCCAGCAGCGCGGCCTGTTCGACGCGCTTTATACCAGCGGCGAACTGAAACTCGATTACGACTCCACCTACACCCGCAACGCCGCCGAGACCTTCGCCGCGCGCAAGGGCAACTGCCTGTCGCTCGTCATCATGACGGCCGCCTTTGCGCGCGCCATGGGCCTCAATCCGCACTTCCAGCAAGCGCTGATCGACCAGCAGTGGAGCCGCGAAGGCAGCCTGTATATCGCCAGCACCCACGTCAACCTGCGCCTGGCCAACCGCCCGATCCGGGATGGCACGGTGGACCTGGCCGAACGCACGCTGACCGTGGACTTCCTGCCGCCGGAAGACTCCAAATGGTACGCCACGCTGCCGCTCGACGACGCCACCATCGTGGCCATGTACATGAACAACCGCGCGGCCGAAGAACTGGCGCGCAACCGCCTGGACGAAGCGTATTGGTGGGCCCGTGCCGCGATCGAACAGGCGCCGTCCTTCATCACCGCCTACAACACCCTGGGCGTGGTGTACTTCACGCATGGCGATATGGCGGCCGCCGAGAAGGTTTACCGCCGCGCGCTGCAGCGCTCTCCCGAGGACACAACCCTGATGCGCAACCTGCTGCCCACGCTGGCGCGCCTCGGCAAGAACGATGAAGCGTCGGCCCTGTCGGCGCGCCTGGCGACCATCGAGCCGACCCCGCCCTTCCACTACTTCCAGCTCGGGATGAAGGCAATGCAGGAAGGACGCTATGCCGAGGCCAAGTCGCAGTTTGCGCGCGAGGTGCAGCGCTCGCCCTATTATCATGAGTTCCACTTCTGGCTGGCGATGGCGCACTGGCAGCTGGGCGAAAGCAATGCGGCGCGCAATCAGATGACGCTGGCGGTCGACACCAGCACCACGCCGGAAGGGGCGAAGCGCTATTCGTCCAAGCTGGACTATCTAAAATCGCTGTCGGCCTCCGGGGCCCGCAAGACCTGGTAGACAATCGGTCATAATGGGCTCCAATCCACCGGAGCCCACATGACGTCACCCGCCCTCATCCTCATCGACATGCAGAACTGCATGGCCGATCCCGCCGCAGGCATCCGCAACAACCCGCACGCCGAGGAATGCATCGGGCAGCTGCTGGCGGCCTGGCGTGCACGTGGCGCGCCGGTCGTGCATGTGCGGCATATCTCGCGCAATCCGCAATCGATGTTCGCGCCGGGGCAGCCGGGGTGTGCGTTTCAGGCGCGCTTTGCACCCTTGGCCGGTGAGCACGTGGTCGAGAAAAATGTGCCGGATGCGTTTATTCATTCGGGGCTGGAACGGTGGCTGCATGTGCGCGGGATAACCCAACTGGTGCTGATCGGTGTGAGCACCAACAATTCGGTCGAGTCGAGCGCGCGTTCGGCGGGCAACCTGGGGTTCCGGACCACGGTGGTGGCCGATGCGACGTTCGCGTTCGCGCAGTCGGACTATGCGGGGACCATGCGCAGCGCGGATGAGGTGCATGCCATGTCGCTGGCGAATTTACGTGGCGAGTATGCGCACGTGACCACCAGCGACCGGGTCATCGAACAGCTGCCGAGGCGCTGACCGCCGCCTCAGGGCGCATTCAAGACGAAACGCATGGCCCTGGAAAGATTAAAGGCGACCTTGTCAGCATTGACGATCAGCCGGTCTTCCTGCGCCATGCATGTCAACTCGCCAATTTCGAGTATGCCCTTCGCAACGGAAGTTTTCACCTGGCTGAACATGTAATACTTTTCCTCGTTGACCGTCAGATTATCTTTCATGAAATCGCCATAGGTATATCCCAACGCCTGGCCAAGACCCCAACCTATCGCATGCATTGCATGCATGGACGTATTTTTCTCATAGCCCAGGCTGGGGCCCGATTTGCAAGGTGCCACGCTGCCATCGGCGTGCAGGGCCATGAAGATCTTGGCGCGTAAGGGTCGATGGAAATCATCGGCGGAAATGATCAATACGTTCAAAGAGTGGCGTTGCAAATCCTTAGCGATCTCGCCGACGACGTAAGCGACCAACGCCCGCTCGGAAACGCTAGCCCCGCTGGTTCCGGTCTTTCCTTCTTTGCGCAAGTAGTGCCCAGGTTGAAGAATGACGTCGTATTCCACCCCACGATCGCCGAGAGATTGTCCGGCGAGCTTGTCTTCACGGCGTATTTTCCGCAGCAATGCCTCTGCCTCTGGCCCTGATACCGAGCCCAGCGACGCCGATTGCAGCGCGTCGCCAAAACCTCGTTGGGCCAGACCGTTAATCGATGCATCAAAGCTGGCAACGAATTCCTTCGAGTTGGTGGCGGGATGAATTTCCTCTTGGGCGCGCACGCTCTGGCAGCACGCCGACAACAAAGACAGCAGCAATAAGTGGCGCATCACGGCGTCCTTTCAATATGGTGAATAATGTCTTCCATCGTTTCATCGATAAGCTGGTCGAAATAATTCTGCGTCGCGCGGACCGGCGCGCCGCAGGCGCCGACACCAATCACGCCGAACATGATTGAGCCATAATTGGCGTTCACATTCATCGTCGGCAGCAGTCCCATGACCAACGCCAAAATGGCGCCGCCCTTCTCGACGCAGCGCTGGGAGCGTGTAGCGGAAAAGACCGCGAAATTCGGAGCGACGCGGATGGCATTGCGACCACGCCATCCATAGGGCATGCGCTCTTCGAATTGGGCGACGACGTTCGTAATATCGAATCCGGTTTCTTTTTTGAGGTAAATGGTCGACAGTCGTTCGAATCGTTCATCGGCAAAGTCAGCTACCGCCACTTTCTGCCAGCTGGCCAAGGTGGCCTCTTTTTCGTCCTGAGGCCGCGCAGGTTTCGTCATGCGTTCCACGTCGATTCCCCTGAATACCGCGTTCACATTCATGCCATGCGTTTTAAACATTTCCACATCAATTCCCTCATCAAGGTAGACAATCCAGTCGCCAGCCTCGCGTTTCCGGGAAGCTTTCCTTCTATTAACACTTTCTCCCGAATTGCCGCCCGTTGACATTGAAACAAATTCGAGCGCATCGACTCCTGCGCCAGACAGCGTCGGATCGAGCCGGGCGAATCCGTGCATCATCGATGCCATCGCCGGGTTGCTTTTGCCCAGACCGAGGTTGTATCCAAATTCGAAGCGGGCGATCGCGTGCAGCGCGAATGGCGCCGTCCAATACGATGCTGCGGCCGCATCCCCATTTGCAACGGGACATGCAGCGGCCGCCTCCAGATAGGTCTTGACCTGCCGGGCATACTTGGACGGGTAGTTTTCGACGTAGTCGGTCAGCTCTGCGGTGGAACTGGCACGGAAGCAAAACAAATTCTGCTGCGTTTCCCACGTCGTGCGCAGGCATGAGAAATTCGTGTACGCCTTTGGCGGCGCCTTCAGAAAACATGGTTGCAGCACGCCGGCTGGATCGATCCGCGCAACTAGCGCCCGCTCGACAACATTGCGCGCCGCGCTGCAAACAACGTCGTCCGGATGCTTCAGCAGGGCCAAGGTGGCGGCGACGTCGGCACACGCATCGAGCCGGTTCAGATCCACCGCCCGTGCGTGGAGGACACACGCGAGCCCGGCCAGCAAGACAGGCATAGAGCGGCAGGCTTGCCTATATCTGATCGAGCGTTGCATACCGGTTCTCCTGAAACTCGGTGTTGGCCTTGTCCATGCTATTTCCGAACGCGCCGTAATCGAGATATACGCCGATCCGAAACGCCGAGGCGCGTTGTGCCGGCGTTCCATGAGCATTTTTGCGCATTTCCCTGAACTTGCCGATCAAATCGAGGTTCGTCTGAAAGTCCTGATTGGCTTGGAATGAGGCGTTCTTGAAGACCACGCCGGTCAGGAAATCGGCGCCGAGTTCACGTCGTTTCGAATCCGGATAGTCGGCGATGAATTTTCCCAGGCCGCCGGCGCGCTCCATTTGGAAGACATGCGACAGCTCATGCGTCAGCGGCGCAACATAAGCGGCAACGGGTCCATCGAGAATGGGATAGTAGATGAGATAGCTTCGTTTGGTCGGATGGCTGCCCTGGCTTGTTTTGAAGCTACCCATCTTGCAACCGATCAGTCGAATCTCGGTTTCTTGAAGAGATAGCGCCACGCGGGCGCGCTGCAACGCCATCAACGATGCAAGCTGGAGCGGGTCCTTCGCGCAGCCCTCGGTGGCATCGATCCCGTCGCCATTCGCGTAGAGGCAGCCTTGCTCTGCTTGCGGCGCGCGAATCTCTTCCCCCATGGCACCGGACAGAGCGAGGAAGGCGATCACGGCGCCAGAATGTCGCGACAGTTTCATGGTCACCGGGCCGATCATCACAATCAGGCGCAACTGTCGCGCCATGGCGAGCCACCTGGAGTGCAGAATCCCTGACAGATCTGCGGCCTTCCGATGCCGCTCTTGCACTGCGGCGCGCGCTTTCTTGCTTCAGTCGAAACGGCACCCCAGCATCCGCATTCGCTCAGTGGCGCGCCGGAGGGAAGTTTGTCGTCGCCGCCCTTGCCCGCGTCGCCGTCCATGTCAACCCGGTCCGACTTATCCTCCGCCTCGTCCAGAATTTCTTTGACATCGGCTTTGGACATCTCACATGTTTTTGCGATGGCCCTGACGGTTTCGCCCTTAGTCTGGAGCCGCTTGACTTTCGAATCGGAGCACTCGGCGTGGCCGAAGGCGGCAGTCCCACAAAGGATCAAAAGTAGAATGGTCTTGTAGCACCTTGCAATGGTCAGCATAGGAACTCTCCAGTCTGGTTAAGGCAAGTTGAGGGGGATGCGAACAGCGAGGGATATCGGCAACTGGCATTTCTGCTAGGTTGAAGACAGCGTGTCGTGTTCAAATCTTGCGCTTGATTTCCGGTAGCGGGCAAGTGCTTTCTTCGAACTTCAAGCGCTTCGCCAACATCGGCCAACATTATTTGCGAAAGCCGTTGCGAAAAAACCTGTTGTGTAAAAGCGCGTATTTTGAAGCGTGTCGACGCGGTAAACTCGGGCCGCGAGCTATGCGTCGCGTCAACGACCGAGCGGGAAAGAACCTCATGAATAATGCAAAGATCCGACAAACCATCGCTGCAATCAGGCGAGTACAAGCGACCGACAAAGGCAGGCAATGGCGCCGTCTCGGGCTCACAGTGCTGATCTTTCCGATTGTTGTCATGGGTATCGCTTTCTGGCTGCCGCCAGTCTGGCAGACCACTTTCGTCGCGCTGCAATTCAAAGTCTTCCTCGCCCTGGCTGCCTGCCATGCGGCTTGCCTTGCGTTCCCACGCGTCCGAAATATTTTGCAATCGTGGAAAGTCAGATTACAGGCCGTCGATCACGCCTTGAACCAAGCGCAACAACTGTATCGCAGCGTCGTCGTGCTAGGAATTTGCATGCTCTTGCTTTCCTGGCTAGGCGGCGCTGCCGTGCTGTCGATACTCGTTTGGCCATTTATTGCGTTTTGCCTATTCGTGGCCTTCTTCGACGCGTTCCGCTGGTACCGCGGCATGTCAGAACATGCCCTCGGCAAGGCGATTCTGGGACTGGGCTTCGCGGTAAGCAGCACCGTCGCGTATGCGATTGCGCGGCAGGAAATCGCCGACATCGCCCAAGTCACACCGACCAACCTCACACATACAACGTTGTTGATGGCAATTATGACAATCCCCGTGCTGCTTGCTTTTGCAGGCGGCGCAGTCTATATCGCATGCATGTTGACATCGATCATCGTGCTCCCGGTGCTGGTTCTGGCGCGCGATACACCTGCAGGTTTGAAGGAATGGCTGTTTGCCGGCACGATAAGGGGCACTCCGGTACCACATCCTTTGATCACGAAGTGCTTCCAGTTCTTCTTTTATGGCACGCTCGGATTGCTCGTCATGCAGATCGGACGTGGCGCGCTCCCGCGCTACGAGTCCCAACTACAGAAATTGCTGCCGGCAGCGATTTATCATCTCGATATGTACCACGGCCTCGAATGCAAGCTCGCGGCAGATGAAAAGCTGGCGCCGCTGGGAGACGCCAAGTTCTTGATTGGTAAGATGCACGCTGACGGTCATGCCGAGATTCTGCCGCCCATCAAGTGCGATGAGCTGCCGATGCGCTGAACGCCCGTATCACCGCATCCTCGGGGCCAGCCGCTTGCTCTTGCCGTCCTGACGAATGAACAGGTCGCTCAGGACCGCGCACCACCGCTATCGACCGGCATGGGAAAGTCAGATCGCTTCACCTTGAAGGCAAGAACGCAGGGATCGCCACACTTCGAGCTTGCTGGCGTAGGCAAGTGTGTATGCCGGACTACTTGAAGGCAACTGAAATACGCTGAGATGCGCGGCCCGATCCCCCAACACTTTCAAACCCAGTCGCGCCGCTATTGTGCCGTTGAACGCGATGGCCTTCAGCTGCGGCAGGGTGGCGATCAGCGCCAGCAAATCGTTATCGTCCCGTTCGCGAATACGGCTGTCGAGGCTGCCTTCGCGCTGCGCTTCAGCCACTACGTCCCACAATCCGACGTGCCGCGTGCGCAGGGCCGCCAGGCGCGACGGATAATCGAGCGCCACCAGATCGGTCCCCGTCACCTCAGACATCAACATCCAGAAGCGGTTCTGTTTGTTCCCATAATATTCATTGCGCGCCAGCGATTGCTCGCCGGGCAGACTGCCCAGAACGAGCAGGCGCGTGTGGGCGTCGACCACCGGATCGAAACAGCGTTTGCGCAATATGAGGGGAGAAGACGACATAGTCCGCGATTCTAACTGCTGCTCCAGCGCGCAGGTGTAGAATTGAATTGCATGCCTAAAACCAACAATATGGCCGGAGACCGCACCACATGACTACCGCACAACCCCGCGACATCGACACCCTGCTGGCGAAATACAGCGAGAGCCATCTGAACCACACCAACGAGCTGATCCACTTTATCTGCGTGCCGGTGATCGTGTTCACCCTGCTCGGCATCGTCTGGTGGATTCACCCGCTGGCCGCGGTCGCCGTCACCGTGGTCTCGATGATCTATTACATCAAGCTGTCGAAGCCGTTCGCCGTCGGCATGCTGCTGATGTCGGCTGCAATGCTGGGCCTGCTGTCGCTGCTGCCGCCGGCCACCGTGCTGCCGCTGTCGCTGGCGATTTTCGTCCTGGCCTGGATCGGCCAGTTCATCGGGCACAAGATCGAAGGCAAGAAGCCATCCTTCTTCGACGACCTGCGCTTTCTCTTGATCGGCCCGCTGTTCGTGCTCAGCTTCCTGTACCGCCGGCTGCATTTGTCCTGGTAAATCTGCTTGGGGGTTGGCCGGCAGGAAAGTTCGTTTCACCGTATACTTTCCTGATGTCTTCTCCCCTCCTCTTCGCCATTGCCTCCCTGATCTGGGGTTCCACCTTCTGGGCCATCACCGTGCAACTGGGCGAAGTCGCGCCCTCGGTGTCGGTGGTGTACCGCTTCGGCCTGGCATCGGCCACCCTGTTCCTGATGTGCCTGGCGCGCGGCGAAAAGCTGCGCCTGCCCTGGCCGGCCCAGCGCTGGATGATGCTGCAGGGCTTTTTCTCCTTCGCCCTGTCCTACGTTTGCACTTACACGTCGGAGCAATATCTGGTCTCGGCCCTGGTGGCCGTGCTGTTCGCGCTGATGGTGTTCTGGAATCCGATCTGCAGCCGGATCGCGTTCGGCACCGCCATCACCTGGCGCACTTGGGCCGCCGGCATGGTGGCGGTGACGGGCGTGACGATGCTGTTCTTCCATTCGATTGCCGATGCCTGGAAAGACATCGTGGGCGGCGGCGCCGGCCACTTCCTGCTGGGTCTGGCGCTGGCGTTGACAGCCACCGTTTCCAGTTCGGCCGGCAATATCGTGGTGACCAAGGTGCGCGAGCATTCGGGCAACCTGTTCCTGACCATGGCCTGGTCGATGTTGTGGGGCACCATCATGGTCGCCCTATGGTGCCTGGCTTCCGGACAGCAATTCATTCTGCCCTCGCGTCCGCAATACTGGATGGGACTGGCCTACCTGGCCATCTTCGGCTCGGTGATCGCGTTCAGCGCCTATTTCACCCTGATCAACCGGATCGGTTCGCAGAAAGCGGTCTACATCGGCGTGGTCACGCCGGTGATTTCGCTGCTGCTCTCGATCCAGCTCGAGCATTATCGCCCCGGCCCACTGGAGTTCCTCGGCATGTTCCTGTGCCTGGCCAGCGTCGCCTGGGCCGTGCGCACTCCCGCCCCCACTCCCAAAGAGGCAGTTTGCCTCACCACCGTTCCCGAGGTTCCATGACGACCAGCACCTTCACCATCCGCCCCGCCCAGCCTTCCGACGTGGCGCATATTCACGCCATGATCATTGAACTGGCGGTCTTCGAAAAACTCGAACACCTGGTGATCGCCACCGAAGCGCTGCTGCACGAGGGCTTGTTCGGCGCCCGCCCGGCCTGCGAAGCGATCATCGGCGAAGAAAATGGCGAGGTTGTCACTTTCGCCCTGTTCTTCCACAATTTCTCGACCTTCCTCACCCGCAAGGGCTTGTACCTGGAAGACCTGTACGTGAAGCAGGATCGCCGTGGCAAAGGCTACGGCCGCGCCATGCTGGTCGCCCTCGCCAAGCTGGCCGTCGAGCGCCAGTGCGGCCGCTTCGAATGGTCGGTGCTGGACTGGAACGAGCCGGCAATCAATTTCTACAAGGGTATGGGCGCCGAATTGCTGCCCGATTGGCGCATCTGCCGCGTGACCGGCGACTCGCTGACCAGCCTGGCCAAGGCCTGAAAAAGAAAAAACCCACGGGGCCGAGGCGCCGTGGGTGAACCCATTTGTTTAGGATGGGGAGGGGAGATTGGTTCAATCCGCGTTCACTATAGTGCCGAAAAGCCACTTATTGCAAATTAGTTACAATTGCTTACCGTTCAAGATTCGGTCACGCGTCTTCTGAACTCAATAATTACCCAACCGAAAAATATCGACTTGCGCGCGGACAAACCGACCGCAAAGGGCGGGCTTGGCGCTGTCGCCGCTCAAGACGGGCGGCGCCGGGTCGCCAGCTTTTCCGCCAGCTCGAACAGGGCTTGCGTGAGCAGCGCCATCACCGCGGCGGGGATGGCGCCGGCCAGCAGCATGTCATGGTCGTTGAGCGCCAGCCCGGTGGTAATCCGCTCGCCGTAGCCCCCGGCGCCGATGAAGGCGGCAATGGTGGCCGTGCCGACACTGGTCACCGCTGCCGTCTTGACCCCGGCCAGGATCACGGGCATTGCCAGCGGCAGATCCACATGCAGCAAGCGTTGGCGGCGCCGCAAGCCAAGCGCCAGGGCGGCCAGGCGCAGTCCGGACGGCACGCCCAGGATGGCGGTGCAGGTATTGCGCACGATCGGCAGCAAGGCGTAGACGAACAGCGCGATCAGTGCCGGCACCGCGCCGATGCGGCCCAGGAGCGGAATGAGCATCGCCAGCAGCGCCAGCGACGGCACGGTCTGCAGCACGCCGGCCAGGGCCAGCACCGGCTGACGCACGCGCGGCGCGAAAGCGGCCAGAATCCCGAGCGGCATCCCTGCCAGGCAAGCCAGCATCACCGAAGCGAGCACCAGGAACAGGTGCTGGCGCGTGAGCGTCCACAAATCGGGCCCGAACAACTTGTCGCGCAGCGAGGCACGCGCCGCAGCCTGCGGCGCCGCAGCCGACAGGAAAGCGCGCGCCACATTGGCGAAGCTCTTGCCCTCCAGTTCAGCGGCCGCGTTCATCGCGATCATGCGGTCGGACGTGATGCGACCTTCCAGCTGGCCGATGGCGCGCCAGGCGGCCGGAAAGCGCTGCGGCAGATCGAGCCGGTACAGCAGCACCGCATCGTAGCGGGGGAAGTAAGCAAGGTCGTCGTCTAGCACGCGCAGGTGGTAGCGCGCGATCTTGGCGTCGGTCGAATAGATGTCGATCACGTCGACTTGGCGCTGGTCGAGCGCTTCGTAGGCGATGCCGTGATCGAGTCCGCGCGGCTGCTGCGGCAGATGGTAGCGCTGCGCCAGTCCGGGCCAGCCGTCGGCGCGGCCGATAAATTCGTGCGACAGGCCGAAGGTCAGTTGCGGCATGGCCGCCAGGCCGGACAGGTTCTTGACGGTGCTGTCGGCGCGCACCGCCAGCGCGTAGGTATTGTTAAAGCCGAGCGGCACGGCCACGCCCAGGCCCATGGGCGCAAGCGCGGCGCGCATCTGTTCCAGCGAAGTCGGTTTGGGGTTCTTGAGAATTTCGAGGTCGATCGTGCCCAGGTATTCCGGGTAGACGTCGATGCTGCCCGACTGCAGCGCGGCCAGCACGATGGCGGTATTGCCCAGCCCCTGGCGGTGTTCGGCCTTGCCGTGTGCGGCGGCGGTCTGGGTCAGCACTTCGCCGAGAATGTACGACTCCGTGAAGCGCTTGGAGCCGACCTGCAAAACGTCGGCGGCGCCGAGCGCGGGGCCGCACAGCCAGCACAATAGAACGAAGATGGTGGTGCGCACGCACGCTCCCGGTCGGATTAACCGGGCAAGCTTACCATTGGTTTGCGCTGCACGCCCGCGTTGACGACCGCGCGGCAGGGGTTGAAGCCGAAGGCGTACGACAAGTCCGCCGGGCGCGCGATATCCCACAGCGCGAAGTCGGCCACCTTGCCCACTTCCAGCGAACCGATGTCGCGTTCGCGTCCCAGCGCGCGGGCGGCGTGGATGGTGACGCCGGCCAGCGCTTCGAGCGGCGTCAGGCGCCACAAGGTGCACACCATGTTCATCGCCAGCAGGATCGACGTCATGGGCGAAGTGCCCGGATTGCAGTCGGTCGCCACCGCCATTGGCACCGCGGCGGCGCGCAGCGCGGCCACCGGCGGCGGTGTGGTGTCGCGCAGGAAGTAGTAAGCACCTGGCAGCAGCACCGCGACGGTGCCTGCAGCGGCCATGGCTGCGATGCCGTCCTCGCTCAGGTGCTCGAGGTGGTCGGCCGACAGCCCCTGATAGCGCGCCACCAGTTCGGCGCCGCGCTGGTCGGACAACTGCTCGGCGTGCAGCTTGACCGGCAGGCCAAGGCTGCGCGCGGCCGCGAACACGCGCTCGGTCTGCCCATGGGAGAAGCCGATACGCTCGCAAAAGGCATCCACCGCATCGGCCAGGCCGAGTGCGGCCACCTGCGGCAGCATGACGGTGCAGATATGATCGACATAGTCGTCCGCGCGGCCCGCGAATTCGGGCGGCAGTGCGTGCGCGCCGAGGAAAGTGGTCGCCACGCCCACGGGCAGTACCTCGCCCACGCGGCGCGCGGCGCGCAGCATCTTGATTTCGTCGTCCACGGTCAGGCCATAGCCAGACTTGATTTCGACTGTGGTGACGCCTTCGGCCAGCAAACTGGCGACGCGCGGCAGGCTTTGGCGCAGCAGCTCACTATCGCTGGCGGCGCGCGTGGCGCGCACGGTCGACATGATGCCGCCGCCGGCGCGGGCGATGTCTTCATACGTGGCGCCGTTCAGGCGGGCCTCGAATTCATCGCTGCGGTTGCCGGCGTGGACGATATGGGTATGGCAGTCGATCAGGCCGGGCGTGATCCAGCAGCCGCCGCCGTCATGCACGGTGGATGCAGCCGGCGCTTCGGCGCGCGGGCCGATCCAGGCGATGCGGCCGCCGTGGACAGCAATGGCAGCGTCGCGCATTTCGCCATAGCCGCCGGCCATGGTGGCCAGGTGAACATTGGTCCACAACGCATCGAACACGTGCGCCATCTCAGGTCCGGTTGACGAAGATGTCGACGACGAATACGGTGGCCTGCCCTGCTTCGAGCGACCAGACGGTGCCGGTGTCGAACACCACGGCGTCGTAGCGCACCAGGCCAATGCGTTCCAGGTCGCTGCTCACCGACAGGCTGTCGCCTTCGGCCAGGAACAGGATCGTGATGTCGCCGCGTGGCGCAAATTCGGAAATGCCGGACAGGACACGCCGGCCCAGCCGGTGATGGCAGGTGGCGCGCCGGGTCATGACGTTGAAATCGGTGGTCGGCCCGCCGGCCAGGGTGGCGGAGACGGCCGACTCGCCGGCGAATTCGACGATCGGGTCTTGTTCGGAGAGGACAAAGCGGCCCTCGTCGCCGATCTCGAGCACCACGCCGGGACCGTCGACCAAGGCGAGCGTGCGGTCGATGCCGGGGAAGGTGGAAAACGGACCGCTGGCCGCGATGGTGGCAAGGCTGATGCGCCACTCGAACGCATCGAGCGCCGCGCCCGGAGGCGCAATCGCGATCTCGGTGGTGGAGCCGCCGCCGTTCTTCCACGGAGCCGGTTCGAGGCCGGCAAAAGGAATCAGAAGTGTCATGCCCTCAGTGTACGCAATTCGGCAATGGTATGCACATATCGTTGTGTAATCTCCGCCTGCGCCACGTGTTCTTGATTTTGCACAACCCAGCGCCCGCCCACCATGACGTCGCGCACCAGGTTGTCGTTGCCGCAGAAAACGAAGGTGCCGAGGACGTCGGCCGGTGCGATGCCGGCCAGATTCGGGTGCGCGCTGTCGAGCACCAGCAGGTCGGCGCGCTTGCCGGTCTCTAACGCGCCTACCGGGCGGCCCGACGCCAGCGCGCCGCCGGCCAGGGCGCCTTGCCACAGGAAGTCGCCGACCCGGCGCTGATCCTTGGAGGCGGCCACATTGCGGCGCTGATGCTGCAGGCGCTGGCCGTATTCGAGCCAGCGCAGCTCTTCCACCGCCGACTGCGAAATATGGCTGTCGCTGCCGACGCCGAAGCGCCCGCCAGCGGCCAGGTAAGGCGCCAGCGGGAACAGGCCGTCGCCCAGATTCGCTTCCGTGGTCGGGCACAGGCCGGCGATGGCGCCGCTGGCGGCGATCGCGTGGGTCTCGAACGGCTCCAGATGGGTGGCGTGCACCAGGCACCAGCGCGCATCGAGCTTGAACTGGTCCATGAGGTACTGGACAGGGCGCATACCGGTGGCGGCGATGCACTGCGCGACTTCGGCCTGCTGCTCGGCGATGTGGATATGGACCGGACGATCGGGCGGCAAGGCCGCCAGCACCGCGGCGATTTGCGCGCTGGAGGCGGCGCGCAGCGAATGGGGCGCCACGCCTACTTCCACCTGCGCGCCGCGCAAGGGTTCGAGCGCCTCGATGATGCGCAGCACATCGGCGGCATTTGTGCGGAAGCGCTGCTGTTCGGGTTTGAGCGGCTGCTCGCCGAAACCGGCGTAGCTGTACAAGACCGGCAGCATGGTGATGCCGATGCCGCTCTGGCGCGCGGCCGCGATCACGCGTTCGGCCGTTTCGGCAGGACGCGCGTAAAAATCTCCGTTCGGGTCGCGCTGCACGTAATGGAATTCGCACAGCGAGGTGTAACCGTGACGCAGACATTCCGAGAACAGCTGCGCCGCGATGGCTTCGATATGGGCCGGCGTGATGCTGCGCGCGAAGCGGTACATGAGATCGCGCCAGGTCCAGAAGCTGTCCGGACTGTCGCCGGCGATTTCGGTCAGTCCGCCGAGCGCGCGCTGAAAGGCGTGCGAATGCAGATTGATCATGCCCGGCATGACCAGTTCGACACGCTGCTCATTGGTGCGGTGCGCGCTATCGGGCGTGACCGAGGTCAGGCTGCCGGCCGCGCACCACTCGATGCGCACGTTGTCGCGCCAGCCTTCGGGCAGCAGCGCGTGGCGCGCGAACAGCGACGTCACGCGCGCACCCAGTCGACGGCGGCGCCGGTCAGTTTGCGCAGCAGCGGCTGCACGCGCGCTGCGGCGTCGGGGCGATATGCAAACGGCGCGCTTTCGTCCATATACAGGTACTGGCACATCTCGAGCTGGATCGCATGCACGTTCAGGCTTGGCTGGCCGTAGTGACGCGTGATGTGGCCACCCTTGAAGCGGCCATTGACGGCGACCGTGAACGCATCCTGGGCACGCGCCACGGCGACCACTGCGGCCTCCATGGCCGGGGCACACGAGGTGCTCTGCGCGGTGCCGAAATTCAGATCCGGCAACTGACCGTCGAAAAAGCGCGGCACCACGGATGCGATCGAATGCGCATCCCACAGCACCACGCGGCCGTGCAGCGCCAGCAAGCGATCGAGTTCGGCGCGCAGCGCGCTGTGATACGGCTGCCAGAAGCGCTGCAGGCGACCCTGGATTTCCATTTCGCCCGGCGCCTGCCCCTCCAGATACAGCTGTTCGCTGCCGAAGGTGTCGACCGGGCACAGGCCGGTGGTCGACATGCCGGGATAGAGATTCGTGTCCTCCGGCGGACGATTCAGGTCGATCACATAGCGCGACCAGCGCGCGGCGATGGTGGACGCGCCCATCTCGCCCAGGAAGCCGTACAGCTCCTTGAGGTGCCAGTCGGTATCGGCGCGGGTCAGCGCGCATGGCGCCATGCGCGCGGCGATATCGTCCGGGATGTCGGTGCCCACGTGCGGCATCGACACCAGCAAGGGGATGCTGCCTTCCTTGAACGAGAAATCCATCTTCGGCTCCAGCGTAGTATTTAAGCGTACAACGACGCGAACAGGCCCTTGCAGGACGCGCTCAGATCACCGCCGACGACCATCTGCTTGGCGGCCTCGATATCGGGCGCGAAGAAGCGGTCAGCGTCGAAGAACGGCACCTTCTGGCGCAACTGCGCGTGCACGTGCTCCAGATGGGGCGACGACTTGAGCGGACGATGGAAATCGACGCCCTGGGCTGCGGCCAGCAGTTCGATGCCGACGATGACAGCGGTATTTTGCGCCATATCGTCCAGCCGGCGCGCACCAAAAGTAGCCATGCTGACGTGGTCTTCCTGGTTGGCCGATGTAGGCAAGCTGTCGACGCTGGCCGGATGGGCCAGCGACTTGTTTTCCGACGCCAGCGCGGCAGCCGTGACATGGGCGATCATGAAGCCCGAGTTCACGCCCGGATCGCGCACCAGGAACGGCGGCAGGCCGGACAGGGTGGCGTCGATCAGCAGCGCGATGCGGCGCTCGGACAGGCCGCCGATTTCGGCGATCGCCAGCGCCAGCGTGTCGGCCGCGAAGGCGACCGGCTCGGCGTGGAAGTTACCGCCCGATATGATCTCGCCGGTGGCCGGGAAGATCAGCGGATTGTCGGTGACGGCATTGGCCTCGATCAGCAGGGTGCGCGAGACATTGGCGATCAGGTCGATGATGGCGCCCATGACTTGCGGCTGGCAGCGCAGGCTGTAAGGATCCTGCACGCGCTCGTCGCCCACCAGGTGCGACGCGCGGATCGCGCTGGCCGCCACCAGTTGACGGTAGATCGAGGCGGCCGCGATCTGGCCCGGCTGGCCGCGCACTTCGTGCACGCGCGCGTCGAACGGCGCATCGCTGCCCTTGGCCGCGTCCAGCGACAGGGCGCCGGCCACCATGGCCGCTTCCAGCAGGCGCTCGGTCATGAACAGGCCGTGCAGGGCCAGCGCGGTCGACACCTGGGTGCCGTTGATCAGCGCCAGGCCTTCTTTGGCGGCCAGGACCACCGGCTCGATGCCCGCGTTCTTGAGTGCGACATTCGCTTCCACCAGCTTGCCTTCGACGCGCACCTGGCCCACGCCCAGCATGGCCAGCGTCATGTGCGCGAGCGGTGCCAGGTCGCCCGAGGCGCCGACCGAGCCCTTGGCCGGAATGGCAGGCATGATGCCCGCGTTGTAGAGGGCGATCAGGGTATCGATGATCAAGGGGCGCACGCCCGAGAAGCCGCGCGCCAGGCTGCCGATTTTCATCAGCACGATCAGGCGCACGACGGCGTCGGACAGCAGGTCGCCGGTGCCGACCGAGTGCGACAGGATCAGGTTGCGCTGCAGCTCTTCCAGCTTTTCGTCCGGGATGCGGGTTTTGGCCAGGATGCCGAAACCGGTGTTGATGCCGTAAGCGGCGTCGCCCTTGGCGACGATCGCTTCGACCGCGGCGGCAGATGCCTTGATGACCGGGTAGGCGTCTGCCGACAGAGTCAGCTTGGCCGGCGCGGCCCAGACGGCGCGCAGGTCGGCGAGCGTCATTTTGCCGGGGATGAGGGTCCAGCCTTGGTTCGAGAAAGTCATCTTATTTGATCATAGGAAGGTTAAGGTTATTGCGCTTGGCGCAAGCGATAGCGCTCTCGTAGCCAGCGTCGGCATGGCGCATGACGCCCGAGCCGCTGTCGTTGACGAGCACGCGGGCCAGGCGCTTGGCCGCGGCATCGGTACCGTCGGCCACGATGACCACGCCCGAATGCTGCGAGTAGCCCATGCCGACACCGCCGCCGTGGTGCAGCGAGACCCAGGTTGCGCCGCCGGCGGTGTTGAGCATGGCGTTGAGCAGCGGCCAGTCGGAGACCGCATCGGTGCCGTCGCGCATCGATTCGGTTTCGCGGTTCGGGCTGGCGACGGAGCCGGTGTCGAGGTGGTCGCGGCCAATGACGACCGGGGCCTTCAGTTCGCCGTTGCGCACCATTTCATTGAAGGCCAGGCCGGCGATGTGGCGTTCGCCCAGACCGAGCCAGCAAATACGGGCCGGCAGGCCCTGGAAGGCGATGCGCTCGCGCGCCATGTCGAGCCAGTGGTGGACCTGCTTCTGCTCCGGGAACAGCTCCTTGATCTTGGCGTCGGTCTTGTAGATGTCTTCCGGGTCGCCCGACAAGGCCACCCAGCGGAACGGGCCCCGGCCTTCGCAGAACTGCGGGCGGATATAGGCCGGCACGAAGCCGGGGAAGTCGAAGGCATTCTTGACGCCGTGGTCGAACGCGACCTGGCGGATGTTGTTGCCGTAGTCGACAGCCTTCACGCCCATCGCGTGGAAGTCGAGGATGGCCTGCACGTGCACCGCGCACGACTCGGTGGCGGCGGCGGTCAGGCGCGCGTGCTGGGACGGATCCTTTTGCGCGGCCTTCCACTCGTCCACGCTCCAGCCGCGCGGCAGGTAGCCGTTGATCAGGTCATGGGCGGAAGTCTGGTCGGTGACCAGGTCCGGCACCAGGCCGCCGGCCTTGGCACGGCGCACCAGCTCGGGCAGCACGTCGGCGGCGTTGCCCAGGAGGGCGATCGAAATGGCTTCGCGCTTGGCGGTGTGGTGCTTGATCAGGGCGATGGCGTCGTCGATGTCCTTGGCCTGCTTGTCGACATAGCGGGTGCGCAGGCGGAAGTCGATGCTCGACTGCTGGCATTCGATGTTGAGCGATACAGCGCCGGCGAAGGTGGCCGCCAGCGGCTGCGCGCCGCCCATGCCGCCCAGGCCCGCCGTCAGGATCCAGCGCCCGCCCCAGTCGCCGCCGAAGTGCTGGCGGCCGGCTTCGGCGAAAGTTTCGTAGGTGCCCTGCACGATGCCCTGAGTGCCGATGTAGATCCAGCTGCCGGCGGTCATCTGGCCGTACATGAAGAGGCCCTTGCGGTCCAATTCATTGAAGTGCTCCCAGTTGGCCCACTTGGGCACCAGGTTCGAGTTCGCGATCAGCACGCGCGGCGCGTCGGCGTGGGTCTGGAATACGCCGACCGGTTTGCCGGACTGGATCAGGAGGGTCTGGTCGTCTTCGAGCGTTTTGAGCGAGGCCAGGATCTGGTCGTAGCAAGCCCAGTTGCGAGCAGCGCGGCCGATGCCGCCGTAGACCACCAGGTGCTTGGGATTTTCCGCCACTTCCGCGTCCAGATTGTTCTGGATCATGCGGTAGGCCGCCTCGGTCAGCCAGCTTTTGCAGGCCAGTTCGGTGCCGCGCGGGGCGCGGATTTCGCGCGTGGCGTCATAGCGGGGGTCGGCGCCCATCTGATTGAAATCGGTGGTCATGGCAGCTCCTTGAAAGCGGTTGGGACAAGGCGCGGCGAAGCCGCACGCGCCTTGTGCATGGCCAAAGTCTAAGTTGTATATACAACCAAGTCAAATGATTTCTGCGTCCGCCCCTGCGCTTACTTTTTCAGGTAAACCTGACGGCCGGCGACCCAGGTCTGCAGCACGGTCGTCTTATAAATATCCTTGGCCGGGATCGCGAACAGATCCTGATCGATCACCACGAAGTCGGCCCACTTGCCCTTTTCCAGGGAGCCGATCGCCTTTTCCTGATGCGCCGCCCAGGCGGCGTCGAGCGTGAAGCAGCGCAACGCCTCGGTCAGCGTCATCGCCTGGTTCGGGTACCAGCCGGCCGCCGGGGTGCCGGCTGCGTCCTGGCGCGTGACGGCCGCGTGGATGCCGAAGAAGGGGTTGGGCGACTCGACCGGGAAGTCCGATCCGCAGGCGATGCGCGACCCCTGGTCGAGGAACGTGCGCCAGGCGTAGGCGCCCTTGATGCGCTGCGGGCCTACGCGCTGCTCGGCCATGTTCATGTCGGAAGTGGCGTGCGTCGGCTGCATGGACGGCACGATGTCGAGCGCCTTGAAGCGCGCGATGTCGGCCACGTCGACGACCTGGGCGTGCTCCATGCGGTGGCGCAGATCGCGGCTGCCGGTTTTCTCGAGCAGGACCTGGAAGCCGTCGAGGATCTGGCGGTTGCCGGCGTCGCCGATGGCGTGCACGTTGACCTGGTAGCCGCGCTTCATGGCCTTGTCCATCATGGCGTAGATGTCGGCGTTGTGGCGGAACAGCAGGCCGTGCGATTTGGGCTCGTCGCTGTAGGGCGCGAGCAGGGCCGCGCCGCGCGAGCCGAGGGCGCCGTCGGCGTACAGCTTGACCGCGCGCAGCGCGTACATGTCGGATGCGTAGGTCTTGAGCGGGCCGTCGGCCGAGAGCAGGTCGAAGTCGGTGCCGACGTCGCCGATCATCGCGTACACGCGCGCGGTGAGTTTATTGTGGTCGGCGTAGTCGCGGTAGAGAGTGTCCTGGGCCACGTTGATGCCGGCGTCGTGGACGCTGGTCAGGCCGACCGCGGCGATCTGCTGCAAGGCGCGCTCGAGGGCGACGCGCGCTTCGGCCTCGGTCTGTTTAGGCAGGACTTTCTCGACCAGTTCCTGGGCGGCGTCGACCAGCACGCCGGTGGCTGCGCCGTTCGCATCGCGCACGATCTTGCCGCCGGCCGGGTCGGGCGTGGCGTTGGTGATGCCGGCCAGCGCCAGCGCGCGCGAATTGGCCCAGCCGGCGTGGCCGTCGACGCGTTCGAGCCACATGGGGCGGTCGGCGACGGCGGCATCGAGTTCGGCGGCGGTGGGGAAGCGGCCCAGCTTCCAGATCTCCTGATTCCATCCGCGTCCGCGCAGCCAGGTCTGGTTCGGATTGGCGCGGGCGTAGGCGGCGGCCGCGGCGACGGCGTCGGCCAGCGACGCGCTGCCGGCCAGGTCGAGGCGGGTGAGCATGTCGCCCAGACCGAACACATGGCCGTGGGCGTCGATCAGGCCGGGAATGACGGTCTTGCCCTGCATGTCGACGTGGCGCGCCTTCTTGGCGCGGGCGGCGGTCTGTTCGGGGGTGCCGACGGCGATGATGCGGCCCTTGTCATCGAAGGCCATGGACGAGAAGCGCGCCAGCTGGTTCTTGCTGTCGAGGGTGTAGCCGTTGGCGTTATCGATGATGGTCGCCGCCTGCGCCAGGTTGAGCGTCGCCACGGCTGACAACACGAACAAAGAAGAAGGGATCCAGCGCATCGACGACTCCAATTTTGAGCAAAATCAGAGTGTAGCGCGCCAACCGGGGTCAGACCTCAATTCTGAAATAGTTTTTTAATTGGGGTCAGACCTCAATTCTGCAACTTTTTTGAGCACGATTGAGGAAGAGCGGGTATGCCAGCGTAGAGGAGCAACTATCGTCATCCCTTTGTATTAGGAGGACAGTCCATGAGTCGCCATCCCCGCGCCGTTTTCCCCAACGTCCCGCTGCACATCATTCAACGAGGAAATAATCGTTGTCCCTGCTTTTTTTCGCGATCTGACTATCAAACTTACGTCGGCATGATGTCGGAAGCCGTTCAACGTTTCCCATGTCAGGTGCACGCCTACGTCCTGATGCCCAATCACGTGCATATTCTTACAACGCCACATGCGGAAGATGCCCCGGCGGCGATGATTAAATGGCTCAGCCAAAAATACGTGCAGTACGTCAACCGAAAGCACGTCCGATACGGGACCCTGTGGCAAGGCAGATACCGCTCCTGCCTGGTCGACAGCGAGCGCTACTTTTTCGTCTGTCAGCGCTACATTGAGTTGAATCCTGTGCGCGCCGCCCTCTGCGCTCATCCGGCCGACTATGATTGGTCGAGCTATCGGGTGAATGCTTTCGGTCAAGACAACGCCGTTGTCGTGCCGCACTCAAACTACATGGCACTCGCGAATGAGCCACTGCAGCGCCAGGCCAGGTATCGCGCCTTGTTTGATGAAGTCATTACCGAGCCCATGATCGAACATGTACGGGGGGCGACCAATAGCAGTTTGTTTTTCGGCTCAGTCGCGTTTGCAAACCGAATGGCTGCACACTTTGGCCGCAACGCAACAAAAATGCGCGCTGGCAGACGCAACGATTAGCGGAAGACGCAGCCCGCCAAGTCAATGAGTGGGGCCTAAAAAATTTCAATTCGGAGGTCTGACCCCAATTAAAAAACAATTGCAGAATTGTGGTCTGACCCCGGTTAGGGTTTTTCGCGGGCAAGGAGGGCGCGCTTGCGCTCGACGCCCCAGCGGTAGCCCGACAGCGCGCCGTCGGTGCGCACCACGCGGTGGCAGGGAATCGCCACCGCCACCGGGTTGGCCGCACAGGCGCCCGCGATCGCACGCGCCCCCGACGGCACGCCGACGCGCTCGGCCAGCTCGGCATAGCTGACCGTCGCCCCGCTCGGAATCTGGCGCAGCGCTTCCCACACCCGCTGCTGGAACGCGGTCCCGCGTACGTCCAGCGGCAAATCGAGCCCGACGGCAGGCGCTTCGACCAGCCCCACCACCTTCGCCACCGTGTCCTCAAAAGCGGCATCGGCCCCCACCAGCTCGGCCGCCGGGAAGCGGTCCTGCAGGTCGCGCGCCAGCTGGTCCGGGTCGTCTCCCATCAGGATCGCGCAGATGCCCTTGCCGGTCGCCGCCACCAGGATCGCGCCCAGCGAACAGGCACCCACCGCGAACCGGATCGCTTCGCCACTGCCGCCCGCACGCCACGCCTTCGGCGTCATGCCCAGCCGCGCCGGCGCTTGCGCGTAGAAGCGCCCGCTCGAGTTGAACCCGGCCGCGTAGATGGCGTCGGTCACCGTGGCCGAGTCGCCCAGCCCACGCGCCAGCCGCGCCGAGCGCTGCGCCGCCGCATACGCTTTCGGCGTAATGCCGGTGTGCGCTTTGAAGATGCGGTGGAAGTGGAAACGGCTCATGCCGCACGCCGCCGCCAGCTGGTCCAGGTTCGGCTCGCCCTCGCTTTCGTCGATCAGCCGGCAGGCGCGCGCCACCACCAGCGCATGCCGCTCGGCCAACGGCGGCTGGTCCGGCTTGCAGCGCTGGCAGGGCCGAAATCCCGCCGCTTCGGCCGCTTCGCGCGTGGCGTGAAAGGCCACGTGGCGGCGCAGCGCCGGACGCGCCCCGCACGAGGGCCGGCAGTACACGCCCGTGCTGCTCACCGAATACCAGAACACGCCGTCGGCGTCCTTGTCGCGCCGCCCCACCGCGGCCCAGCGCTCGTCGTCGCTGCTGTAGTTTGCTGTTTCCATCTCCGCTTTCATGGCTTGCCCTTTCCGGTTCCAATGGCGCTATCGTCGCCCGCGCGCGCCGCCACCGTCACTCCGGCTCTTGCTTTTGAATCCCGGGCGCCATCGCCAGTGCTAGAATCGGGCTTTCGCCGCCCCCCTTCGGAGAGTAGTTTGGAAGATCCAATCGCGCAAGACAGCACGCCCATTTTCCAGCGGATCAAAGATTACCTGACCGGCGAAATTGCCGCCGGGCGCTGGAAGGAAGGCGATGTGGTCCCGTCCGAACAAGCCCTGGTACGCCAGTTCGGGGTCTCGCGCATGACCGTCAACCGCGCCGTGCGCGAGCTGACCGCGGAACAGGTCCTGACCCGCCGCCAGGGTTCGGGCACCTACGTGGCGCCGCAAAAATACCAGGCCACGCTGCTCGAAATCCGCAGCATCGCCGACGAGGTGCGCGCCCGCGGCCACCGCCACGCCAGCCGCCTGGAGCTGCTGGACAAGGCGCGCGCGTCCGATGCGCTGGCCCTCCAGTTCGAGCTGCCCGCCGGCGACACGCTGTTCCATTCGGTGATCGTCCACTTCGAAAACGAGGTCCCGATCCAGGTCGAGGACCGCTGGGTCAACCCGGCCTGCGCCCCCGACTACCTGACCCAGGACTTCGCCGCCATGACCCCCAACGAGCACCTGATGCAGGCCGCGCCCCTGCAAAGCGCGACCTACAGCATCGAGGCCCTGCAGCCGCCGCGCGAGGTGGCCGAGATGCTGGCCATCGATGCGCGCCAGTGCTGCCTGGTCCTCAAGCGCCGCACCCGCGCTCTGGGCCAGATCGCGTCGGTGGTGACGATGTGGCATCCGGGCCAGTTGTACCAGTTCACGGGCAGCGTCAGCTAGCGTGCACGGCTCGCCACAGGCGGTCGAAGTTTCCTGCCATAGATAGCAAAACGTCATTTAAAATGGGCGCTGACACCGTCAGCCGCCCCGTTGCCGCATCCATCGAAAGGATCGCCTTGTCCCGCCGCAGCCCACCAGTTCTGCTGCCCTCGCGTGCCTGGCGCTTCGTGCGCGCCTGCGCGCCGGCGGTGCTGATGCTGCCCGCCGCCGGTGCGCTCGCCGACGGCGCCGTGACCGCCCAACCCGGCCCGCCTTACCTGATCCTGTCCGGCGCATGCGTGGTGCTGCTTGGTGCCGCGCTGCTGGGGTGGCGCTGTGCCGCCCTGCTGCGGCGCGAACGCAGCGCCCTGCGCGCCACCCGCGAACAGCTGGCGCGGGCCGAGAACCTGTGGGGCTTCGCCCTCGAAGGCTCGGGCGAAGGGATGTGGCAATGGTCGCGCGAGGGCGGCGAGCTGACCCTGTCTGCCCGCTACAAGGAGCTGCTCGGCTACGGCCCCGACGAATTCAACCTGCGCCTCAATGCCTGGCTGCTGCATGTGCATCCGGACGATCTGCCGCGCTTCCAGGCCGATCTGAACCGCTTCGCGCGGCCGGCCCCGCCCGGCGACCGTTCCAGCCTGGCCTGCGAATTCCGCTTGCGCTGCAAGGACGGCAGCTGGAAATGGCTGCTGGGCCGCGCCATCGTGGTGGCGCGCGACGAACAGGGCCGGGCGCTGCGCATGACCGGCACCCTGGCCGACATCAGCGAGCGCAAACAGGCCGAGGAAGCGCGCGTGCGCGCCGTGCTCGAGGCCTCGCCCGAGGCGATGCTGGTGATCGCCGCGGACGGCCGGATCCGCTACGCCAACGCGCTGTGCGCGGCCAGCTTCGGCTATCCGCTGGCCGATCTGGCCGGCATGCAGGCGACCCGGCTCGCACCGGGCATCGAGGACGGCGGCGGCCCGGACCACGTGGTCACGGCCTGGCGCGCCGGCGGCGACAGCTTCCCGGCCGAGGTGAACCTGACCCCGCTGCAGCTGGCCGGCCAGAAGCTGACCATCGTCTCGCTGCGCGACATCAGCGAACGCCAGCGCGCCAGCGAGGCGCTCAAGGACATGGCCGCGCGCCTGCACGAGGTGATCCAGATGATGCCGATCGGGCTCTATATCAAGGACCCGGACGGGCGCGTGACGCTGATGAACAGCGCCTGCCAGGTGCAGTTCGGCCTGTCGGCCAGCCAGCTCGAAGGCCGCGACACGGCCGCCTTCGACGGCGCCGTCATGATCGAACAGGTCGAAACGCTCGCGCGCGGCAGCGACGGCGCGCCGCAATCGCTGCGCACCTTCCGCAAGCCCGTGTTCGACGAACAGGGCAAACCGGCCTACCTGATCGGGATGATGGTCGACATCAGCGAGAACGTGGCGGCCGAACGCAAGCTGCGCGAATTGAACGAGCACCTCGAAGAGCGCGTGGCCCAGCGCACCTGGCAGCTCGACCAGGCCAAACAGGTGGCCGAGGAAGCGAGCCTGGCCAAGGGCCAGTTCCTGGCCAATATGAGCCATGAAATCCGCACCCCCATGAATGGCGTGATCGGCATGGCTTACCTGGCGCTCAAGACCGAGCTCGATCCGCGCCAGCGCGACTACATCGAAAAGATCCGCTTCGCCGGAGAACACCTGCTCGGCATCATCGACGACATCCTCGACTTTTCCAAGATCGAGGCCCGCATGCTGGACCTGGAAAACGTGCCGTTCACCCTGGACCAGGTGATCGAGACGGTGACGACGGTGGTCGCGCCCAAGGCCGCCGGCAAGGAGCTGACGCTGGCGTTCGAGGTCGCGCCCGGCCTGCCGCCGGCGCTCGAGGGCGACCCGCTGCGCATCGGCCAGGTGCTGATCAATTACACCAACAATGCGATCAAGTTCAGCAGCACCGGCACGGTCACGGTGCGCGTGATGATGCAGCTCGACTCCGAATCGGACTGCCTGCTTCGCTTCGAGGTGGCCGACACCGGCATCGGCCTGTCGCCCGAGGAAGCGGCCCGCTTGTTCCAGTCGTTCCAGCAGGCCGACACCTCGACCACGCGCGAATTCGGCGGCACCGGCCTGGGCCTGGCCATCTGCGCCCAGCTCGCGGCCCTGATGGGGGGCGCGGTCGGCGTCGAGAGCGCACCGGGCCAGGGCAGCACGTTCTGGTTCACCGCCCGCGTCGGCAAGCTGGCGACGCTGCCGGCGCCGGCGCCGGCGGCGTCACCGCCCGCGCCGGCAGCCGCGCTGGCCGGCGCGCGCATCTTGCTGGTGGAAGACAATGCGTTCAATCAGCAGATCGCGCTCGAGATGCTGGAAGAGGCCGGCTGCGCCGTGTGCGTGGCCCAGCATGGCCTGGAAGCGATCGACCTGCTGGCCAAAACCAGCTTCGACTGCGTGCTGATGGACGTGCAGATGCCGGTCATGGATGGCTTGCAGGCGACGCGCCAGATCCGGCTCGACCCGCGCCTGCAGGGCTTGCGCGTGCTGGCCATGACCGCCACGGCCACCAGCGCCGACCGCGAACGGGCCATGCAGGCGGGGATGGACGACTTTATTACCAAGCCGATCCAGCCGGCCCTGCTGTTTGCGACCGTGGCGCGCTGGCTGCCGCCGCGCCCGGCCGCAGAAGTGCGACCGGCAACGCCGGCGCCGATTCCTGCATTGCGCACGATATCGACCGGCAACCCGGACGTGATCGACCTGGCCATCCTCGCCAAGCTGCTCAGTTTTGACCAGCACAAGGTGCGCAAGTTCGCCTTCAAGTTCCTGCAGACCACCCAGGCCGGCTTCGATGAAATGGAAAGCGCCATGGCGACCGGCAACATCGAGCGCGTGCGCGAACTGGGCCACCGCATCAAGTCGGCCGCGCGCACGGTCGGCGCGCTTGGCATGGCCGACTTGTGCGAACGGCTGGAAACCTTGCCCGCCGGCCCGCCCGAGCAGGAGCGCAGCGCCGCCCGCGCCCTGCTCGCCGTTTTGTGGCCACTGCTCGAACAAGTCACCGAACATATTATGCAAAACACCACGTTTGCCAGCGACGCGTAAATATTGGGCGACAATCGCACCGTGCACTGCACAAATCCCCGATAATGGCAGCATCATTCCCTCACCGTGCCCATGAGCCACCCACCGCCCCCCGCACGCCTGTCCGTGCTGCTGCTGGACGACGACAACTTCACGCTCGACCTGCTGGCCGACATGCTGGCCGAGCTCGGCCACGCCGACGTGCGTTGCCAGTCCGATGCGCGCGCCGCCCTGCAGCTGCTCGGCCATGCCCCGCCGGCGCTGCTGATCTGCGACCTGTCGATGCCGGACATGGATGGCATCGAGTTCATCCATGCGGCGGCCGGTGCCGGGTATCGCGGCCATGTGATGCTGCTGTCGGGCATGGATGCGGGGGTGCGCCGTGCGGCCGAACGGCTGGCCCGCGCCCATGGTTTGCAGGTGCTGGGCGCGTACAAGAAACCGATCTCGCAAGCCGAGCTGCGCGCCGCCCTGGCCCTGCTGCCGCCCGATTTGTACAATGCCACGACACTTTCGGGAAAATAGGTTATTATTTCGTCTAATTCCTCGCCTGACACCCTCGCGCCCCCTTCCATTGATTGATTTTGCACACTCCGTCACCATCATAGTGTTGCAGCATACGGAAGCCGGACGGCGATACTAAGCAGGGTCGGCTTATCCCCCAGGCGTTATTGACCCCCTACCTCTCTTTGAGGAAAACATGAGCGAAAATATTAAACACATCAGCGATGCTTCTTTCGAAACCGACGTGCTCAAGTCCGAGCGCCCGGTCCTGGTCGACTTTTGGGCCGAGTGGTGCGGTCCGTGCAAGGCAATCGGCCCCATCCTCGAAGAAGTCGCCAAGGAATACGACGGCAAGATCCTGATCGCCAAGATGGACGTCGACGCCAACCCGGCCGTACCGGCCAAGTTCGGCATCCGCGGCATCCCGACCCTGATCCTGTTCAAAAACGGTGTGGTCGCCGCCCAGAAAGTCGGCGCGATGGCCAAGGGGCAGTTGACCTCTTTCATCGACAGCAATATCTGAAGCAGCTCGCGACGGTGGCGCGCCCGCGCCGCCGTCTGATTGATTAACCCACGCAGTTCCCTCCCCTACCTTTACTTTCCCGTCACGGGACTCAACCATGCATTTATCTGAACTGAAGGCCATGCACGTCTCCGCTCTGCTGGAGATGGCGATCGGCCTCGATATCGACAACGCGGCCCGGCTGCGTAAACAGGAACTGATGTTCGCCATTCTCAAGAAGCGCGCGAAATCAGGCGAACAAATCTTCGGCGACGGCGCCCTCGAGGTGCTCCCGGACGGGTTCGGCTTCCTGCGCTCGCCCGACGCCAGCTACATGGCATCGACCGACGATATTTACATTTCTCCTTCCCAGATCCGCCGCTTCAATCTGCACACCGGCGACTCGATCGAAGGCGAAGTACGGACCCCCAAAGATGGCGAGCGCTATTTCGCGCTGGTCAAGGTGGACAAGGTCAATGGCGAATCTCCGGAAGCGAGCAAGCACCGCATTCTGTTCGAGAACCTGACCCCGCTGCACCCGAACGAACCGCTGCGCCTCGAGCGCGAAATGAACGGCCAGGAAAACATCACCGGCCGCATCATCGACCTGATCGCGCCGATCGGCAAGGGCCAGCGCGGCCTGCTGGTGGCCTCGCCCAAGTCCGGCAAGTCGGTGATCCTGCAGCACATCGCGCACGCGATCACCGCCAACCATCCCGACTGCACCCTGATCGTGCTGCTGATCGACGAACGTCCTGAAGAAGTGACCGAGATGCAGCGTTCGGTGCGCGGCGAAGTGGTCGCCTCGACCTTCGACGAGCCGGCCACCCGCCACGTGCAGGTCGCCGAAATGGTGCTCGAGAAAGCCAAGCGCCTGGTCGAAATGAAGAAAGACGTGATCATCCTGCTCGATTCGATCACCCGTCTGGCACGCGCGTACAACACCGTCATCCCTGCCTCGGGCAAGGTCCTGACCGGTGGTGTCGACGCCAACGCGCTGCAGCGTCCGAAGCGCTTCTTCGGCGCCGCCCGCAACATCGAAGAAGGCGGCTCGCTGACCATCATCGCCACCGCCCTGATCGAAACCGGTTCGCGCATGGATGACGTGATCTACGAAGAATTCAAGGGTACCGGCAACATGGAAGTGCACCTCGAGCGCCGTCTGGCCGAGAAGCGCGTCTACCCGGCGATCAACCTGAACAAATCGGGCACCCGCCGCGAAGAATTGCTGATCAAGGCCGACCAGCTGCAGAAGATCTGGATCCTGCGCAAGCTGCTGTACTCGATGGACGAGATCGAAGCGATGGAGTTCATTCTCGACAAGATGAAGGCCACGAAGAACAACAACGAGTTCTTCGACATGATGAGAAGAGGCGGCTGATTCTCCGGAAACTTGCCAAAATCATCATACAACGGACGCTGCGGCGTCCGTTTTTCGTTGTGCTGCCCCTCAAAAGCCCTGTATAATCGCCGGTTGCAGTATTTAAACCCTGGCAAGTGATCAGCAATCGGGTCAAGAAGCGAGACCGACCGACGAAGTGCTGTTTGGCTACCAAACTAACCGAGGCTAGACCATGCGTAAAGATATCCATCCAGATTACCGCGAAGTTGTTTTCCACGACCTGTCGTGCGATTTCAAGTTTGTGACCCGTTCGACCATCCAGACCCGCGAAAAAATTGAACACGACGGTAAAGAATACCCTCTGGTCAAGATCGAGGTGTCGGCTGAATCGCACCCGTTCTACACCGGCAAGCACAAGATCGTCGACACCGCTGGCCGCGTCGAGAAATTCCGCCAGAAATTCGGCGCAGTTGGTTCGAAGACTTCGGTCGCCAACGGCTAAGTTTTTGCCGCGCAGAACAAAAAAAGCAGCCCACGGCTGCTTTTTTTTCGTTGATACTACGTCCTGTCCGATTTCCCCATACCCCTATCGATGAAGCCAGTCCGCCTCGCCGCCGCCGCCACCCTTGCCCTGCCCCGCTGGGCCCTGCTCGGGCTGGGCCTGCTGTACATCCTGTCCGGCCTGATCGGGCGCGAACTGTGGAAGGAAGACGCGGCCGGCTTCGGCGTCATGTGGACCATGGCCCAGGGCGGCGTGGACGACTGGCTGGCCCCCAACCTGGCCGGCCTGCCCTATCCCGACGACGGCCCCCTGGCCTATTGGCTGGGCGCGCTGTGCATCAAGCTGTTCGGCTGGCTGACGGGCGGCGCCATGGCGGCGCGCCTGTCGAACATCGGCATCTTTGTGCTGGGCACAATGTCGGTCTGGTACACCGCCTACCACCTGGGCCGGCGCCCCGAATCGCAGCCGCTGCGCCTGGCGTTCGGCGGCCAGCCGGAACCGGACGACTACGGCCGCACCCTGGCCGACACCGCCATGCTGTTCTACCTGGGCTGCCTTGGCCTGCTGCTGTTCAGCCATGAAACCCTGGCCGTCACCCTGCAAGGCTCGCTGCTGGCCTATTTCCTGTACCGCGCGGTGCGCTACGTCGAACACGCTTCGCTGCGCAATGCCGCCCTGGTCGGACTGGCGCTGGGCGCGATGACGCTGGCGCGCGGCTGGCTCACGCCGGTCACGCTCACGCTCGCCTTGCTGCTGTGCACGCGCTTTTTGGCGCTGCCGCTCAAGCGCACGCTGGGCCACCTGGCGCTGGCCGGCGCCACAGCCTTGCTCATGACGCTGGTCTGGAGCGGGGCCGCAGCCATGACGCTGCAGCAGGGCGATCCGGTGGGCGCCTGGCTGGCCTGGAACCTGAACCAGCTCGGCTGGCCCAGCTGGACCTCGGCCAAGACCTTCATCCGCACCGGCACCTGGTTCTTCTGGCCGGCCTGGCCGTTCGCCGGCTGGGCCATCTACGCCTGGCGCCGCCAGCACCACTTGCTGCACATCGTGCTGCCCCTGTTCGTGGTGGGCGCCCTGGTGCTGCTGATCATTTGCGACCCGGCGCCGGAAAACGGCGACCTGCTCAAGCTCTTGCCGCCGCTGGCCATCATGGCCGCCTTCGGCCTGCCGACCATGAAGCGCGGCGCCATCAATGCCATCGACTGGTTCTCGGTGATGGTGCTGACCATGCTGGCCGGCCTGCTCTGGATGTTTTACGTGGCCAAGCTGTCCGGCTGGCCGACCCAGCCGGCCCGCAACCTGCTCAAGCTGCTGCCCGGCTTCGTTCCCACGTTCTCGTGGCTGCCTTTCCTGGTCGCCGCCTGCGCCACCGCCGGCTGGGTGTTCCTGGTGCGCTGGCGCATCTCGCGCCAGCCGTCGGTGCTGTGGCGGGCCGTGGTGCTGTCCTCGGGCGGACTGATTCTGCTGTGGGTGATGCTGACCACGCTGTTCCTGCAAGACATCAACTACAGCAAGAGCTACGCCGGGGTGGCGCGCCAGCTGGCCTCCAGCCTGCCGGCCGGTTCCGGCTGTATCGAGAGCAATGTCGGCCTGGCTCAGCGCGCCTCGTTCGCCTATTACGGCGCACTGCCGTTTTCGCGTCCGGGCCAGCACTGCAGCCTGCGCCTGCTGCAGGACAGCGTGCGCATCAAGGACCACAAGGAAGCCATGCTGCCCCATGACAGCGGCCAGTGGCTGCTGGTGTGGGAAGGACGGCGCCCGTCCGACCGCGACGAACGGTTCCGGCTGTACCAGAAACAGCCTTGAAGAACGCCGTCCGCCTTGTTTGTGCTGTAAAATTGACATTCCTACCATAGAGAAATGTCATGTCTGGCCCACATCTCCACTATCTCGACGGATGGCGCGGGCTGGCCATTCTGTTTCTGCTGATCGGGCACTTCTTTCCCGTGCCCGGAATTAATTTCGGGGCGATCGGCGTTTCCCTCTTCTTTGTCCTGTCCGGCCTGCTGATGTCGGGCCTGCTGTTCGTCCAGCAAGTGCCGCTCCCACAGTTCTACCAGCGCCGCCTGTCGCGCATTTTCCCGGCCGTGCTGGTGTTTCTGTGCGTGATCGTCGGCAGCCGCCTGTTGCTGGACCAGCGCGTCGCCTGGAGCGAAGTGGCCGCCGCCGCCCTGTTCGTGAACAATTACACGATCGGCGTGACGGGCGCCGAGGCGATGCCGTTCGGCCATTTCTGGTCGCTATGCGTGGAAGAACACAGCTACATCCTGCTGTCGCTGCTGGCGCTGGCCGCGCGCCGCCACCTGGCCCGCGCCGGTACCCTGGTCAGCGCGGCCGCGCTGGCGGCAGGGGCGACCGGGGTCGCCTACTGCCTGCTGTTCAAGGGGATGGACTTGTGGCGCCTGAGCATGCATTCGGAAATGGCAGCCTTCGGCATCCTGTCCTCGGCTGCCCTGGCGCTGGCCTTGCGCGGACGCCAGCTGCCGCGCCTGGCGGCCGTGGCCAGCCTGCCGCTGCTGGCGCTGGGAATCGCCCTGCGCTGGTGGACGGTGCCGCCGGTATTGAATCAAGTCGTGTCGGTGGCCGCATTCGCGCTGGCGGTCAATCTGCTGGCGTCGGCCCCGGCTGCCGTGCAGACGCTGCTGGCGTCGCTGCCGTTGCGCAAATTGGGGATGTGGTCGTTCTCTGTGTACGTCTGGCAGCAGCCTTTTTATCTGCTCAGTAAATACCACGGGATGTCCCATGCGCTGGGCGTGACGCTCGCGCTCGGCTGCGGAATTGCCTCGTTTTACCTGGTCGAGCAACCGAGCCGGACCTGGCTCAACAGGCGTTTTGCGCGCTCCAAACCCGCCGCCGCGGCCGTCGCCGCGCCCGGGGTTCCCAGCGGCGGGTGAGGCGGCGCGACTGTTTAACGATCGAGGATTACAATTTCTGCCGCGTTACTTTATAATACGGCCCTTGTGCATGAAGGCTGTCGTGCTGCCCGGATGGTGGAACTGGTAGACACAGCAGACTCAAAATCTGCCGCTTCGCGGCGTGCCGGTTCGATTCCGGCTCTGGGCACCAGTTTTTCAGCGCACAAACACAATTGGTATCACTAAACCCGCCCATCTCCTCTGACGGCGGGTTTTTTTATGTCCGAGGACGTCCGCTCGCATCCCAGCATTGATCTTTGACGGTATTTTTGGCGGTATCCCCCTACCGTCAGCTGGCGGCCCCGGCCTCCAGCCGATGATGTTCATGCATCTCGATGGCTGACTTCAACAGCCCGATATAGGAAAGTCCCAACATCAGCACGCCGAAGCTGACTTCCTTGAGGATACCGCCCTTGGCAAACAAGATGCCGAACATTCCCAGCGCGAGAAAGAGCAGCGTCGAGCCTGAGATCACCATCAACGCGAGCATGCCTTTGCGCGGATCCTCCCATACCTTCTTGGAGAAGTTGTTCTGCGTCTTCGTGGTGTCCTGCAGCGTCGAAAAACTGATCGCCAGCCCAAAGAAAATCAGCACATTATTGATGGATGTCCATAAGGTGTCGAAACCCGCGAAGTACGGATAGACCATATAACCCAACGCTACCAACATGAACGGGTACTGCAGATAGCTGATGACCTGGAATAACCGCTTCACATTGACCATGGGCGGTTCTCCGAAAAACGGCGCTTGCTTGGATGGGGCAAATCGGGCATGGTCATATAGCACCTGGCGTGATGGTGAGCGGCTCGGATATTCATGAGGACTTTATCATCAAGCATAAAAAATGTCTGCGATTGGCCGATTTTTGCCGATTGTTTTAGACAACTACCTGGATACTGCCTATGAGACCGCTCACGCCCCGTTGCGGACATCCCAAGTCACTTCACCGGAGTCAGGTCTAACCTTCTCGGATCGGGATCAACCTGCCTCAGCGCGAGGTTTGAGTCCGTAAGGAAGAATTGACACTCATCAACGATTTCCTTCTGCCTTGCATTTGTCATGGCGTCGCGTGCCCACTTCCGCAAATCAGGATAAGTCCTCATAGCTCTCGCTTGCTCAACCCGATCCTGCAATTCGGAAAACAAGAAATCCCGCTTTGCTTTATAGGTCAATGCCGCCTTTGGTTCCGCCTTTGCGCACGCAAGCGCAAGTTCTTCCACATACGCCACAGAAGCCTCAACAGGCCTAGGGCTTGCGCTTACAGTTGTGGCAAGCAATGCTAAGCTGAACGCGAGCAGAGAACGCAGATTCATTCTAGTTGCAAAATTTTCGTTGATGCGATCGGTGCGACTTTCTAACGACCGGTTTTGGCCAAAACTGTTAAATTTTCTTCGGCGTATGGGACTGCATGACTTGCTCAATTTCTAGCTTTCCCGTCGCCAAGTCGATTTTGAACGGTGTATTGTCAGAGCTGCTTACGATCAGGACGCGCCCATTCTGTCCATTTAGCCTAATCCCGGCCAGCACCTTAACGACATTGGCGTTCGATTTCGGCGCAGTCCCGAGCACGTCCGCAAACTGGACAGAGTGCGGCCCAGAACCCATGAACGACGACGTGTCCGACGCGGATTCCAGCCATTCCTCCCGCCACAACAATTCGCTGGACGTTACAGCAAAGGGGGCTTCAAGTTCGCTCCATGCGAAGGCGTAGTCACGATCAAGCGCATACAGGCAAATCGGGAATACCTCAAACCATTTACCCACGGTGACTTCTTCAACAGCAAAACTAATAACCTCACTGTTGTCAAACCGAAGTGCTGCAAAACTGTACTCTGAGTGGAGTGCTTGAATTGTGCGGCCCTCAAGGTCGGCCGAACCGTCATAGCAGCTCACAACTTTCGAATAGATCATTCTATTGCTTTTCTCCATATCGATGGGCAAACCGAAATTTACGAACGGCGGCTCCTGGCCGAACTCTGCCAATTGTACGCGGCGGCGAACTGAGGTCGGCCACCGCGTCTGCTGCCGCCGCCCGCTTCAGGGCGCTTGAAATGGTGGAATTACTCTATCGCGCGGAACCTTCACGGTGGCCGATAGAGGTGTGCCCACGATACCAGCCAAGTCTTATTCTTGTGGATCTTGCCAGCGCAAGCAAGTCATCAACGTTCTGGCTCACGAAGATATCTGCCCCTAGTTAAGGTCGCTGCCGATCTCAACCCTTGCCCGAGAGGGTGAAAATGATGCAGCCTTGGGCCGACTACCTGAATCAGTGAAGAGCGTCCGCAAAAGCAATACTTACGCTGGCTAGTTCGGACTTGGCCTAACGGATGATGGCCGAAGACTGGCAGCAACCGGCTCTTGCGGAAGTTCAGGCAGCGTCATCACCGCAGCGCATGGCGCCGATCGGACTGCCATACTTTTCAGCAAACACATCACGGAGAAAGCCCGTCGCCTCGCCGAGCTTTTCGACGGAGCAACCGTAGTCCGAGACGTCGTCCCAGCGCGCGTATCCGGCTGGTGGACGGAAAATTGCTGTGATTTTTATCAGGAAGCTTGGATCTTCGCCCTTGAAAATTTCCGTGCCGCCGCAGATCAGTGCCCGCGCCAGATTGTCTGACGCCGCGCTCGCATAGTCAGAAATTGAGCCTGGATCTAACTTCAGACTAGCTTGGCCTAGCCTCAAGTGAAAAAACGGATTCCCGATGACCAGATCAATGTCTTTGAAGAGAGCGCACGCCGTCGCCAACGTATCGATGCAGCCCTCGAAGTCCCCCATGGAGAACTGCGCATTCGCCCCGCTGACAAGGAGCCAGAATGCGTCACTCGGCGGATGGTGATCGTCGAAAGCGTCGACGGCGTCACCTGCGCTTGCCGCACTTCGCGCGCCGGCGTATGCCTCCCATGCTTGCCAGTAGCCGTTTTCCGCCTCGACATACTTACCCTCGCGCATGAGTTGGTCGGCATCGGATTGGCATTGCACGAAGTCGTTCGCCAGCTGCATCTCCGGTGATTCGCTGCCAACCACTGACGTGATGAGTTCGCGTTTGTCGAGATTGCGCATGAAGCAATGGGTACACCACAGTTTCCAATCCGCGATCGCATCGGCCTCCTCATTCCACCCTCGGCAACGCTCAACCACTTCATCGCAGATCTGGCACCAAGCCTGCGCTGGCCTGTCCTGCCCGGCTTCGATAAGCAAATAGGGAAGGCTGCCGTCGCGGCGCAGATGTTGGCAGATGAGAGCGTAAGGCGATGCCCCGTGTACGCTGCACTCGATGTTCCTCATTGCGTCTTTTCCCTAAGTCCAAGGTGTTATTGAAATGGCGCAAGCATGCTAGGGTTTCAGCTCGCGCAAATAATACGTCACGATCGGCTGGCGGCGCACGTATTGCCAATTGTCGGCATACCCGGCAGTGACGCTGCCTCCGTAACGCAGCGCAATCTGTCGGGAATACTCCATCAATGGCGCGTTCATGCCGCGCACATCCAAGTAACTCGCACGTACGCCGTAAGGCGTCAATGGCGCGTTCTTGATTTCTACGCTGGACAAAAACACCCGTCCCGCCCCATCGCTGAAAAATAGATATTGCAGGCGCTGGTTCAACGACATGAACACCCTGCCCGTGACCTTGGCTTGGCCCGCCGCGAATGGGGCATACATTTCATTGTTGTAGCTGAATTGATACAGCGGATGGCGTACGTCAGGCAGATCGGCTGGCGGTGGCAAACCAGTGGCTTCAGGATCGGCCTGCATGAGGCCTGCGGCACTGGGCAAATCGGCGCTCACCGGCGACCACGACAGCGGTTCGGATGCGACGTAGGCAGCGTAGTCATGGCTCCAATAGCGCCCATCCTGTGCGATCGCGACTTTGCCTGGCGCCGCAGCCGAGGCGCTCTCGGTGAGGCCACGAAGTAGCATACGCGCTACCTCAGCCGATGTGGACGGCTTAGAATTGGGTGAATGCAGCGACAGCAATTCGTCGCCGGCGGCGTGCAAGGCGATTGTGAGCGCGATCGGCAACTCCTTGTCGAACTCGTGGAAGCCTTTGCCGATGTGCCCATTCGCGCTGGCATCGCAGACGCGCCAGCTAAATTGTGAATTGCTGCGGTAGAAAATGCGCGCATCAATACGTCCGTTCTGCTGCACGAACGCGAGCACAAAGCGATGGCCGTCTTCGTTGGCGAAGGGCTGACTGAAATAGACCACCGTCTGGTCCAGACGCATACGCCATGACGGTTGAGCGGCACTGTTGATGACAAAACCTGCGTCGATGCGGGGGCGGTCGGCGGCACTCTGTTCCAGATAGTTCGCGGCAGAGACGACGCGCTCCGATTCGAGCGCGCTGATGCGCTCAGCGTGGAACGACTGGTCTGGCTTGGATGGCGCGCTGGCTTGCGTGGCAACGGCTTGTTCGTTGGCCGCCAGTGCCGTGCTTGCGAGCATAGGCAGGCTGCACAGAACGAAAGAGAGATAGGTCTTCAAGTAACGATCGCAAAGAGTCAAAGTGACATTCCCCGATCAGTGCGGAAAGATCGGGGCGATGAAAGAAATTGGATGTTGGCTTCTGGCCAATCTGTGCTGATTGTACTGCCGCAGCGCGCTAACGCATCAGTCATGAATCAGCCCGAGCGCCAGGGCCACAAAACCGTCTTCACTAAAATTCCCCGCATGCGCGCTGCCGCAGAACCGGCGGTCGTTCTGCGAGACCGCAAACGTTGTTTCTGCGAGGGGCGCGGCGATGCCCTCCTGATAGACGACGATGCGTTTTGCGGTGATGCCCAGGCGGTATGGCAACGCCGCGCTCAATAGCTCGGTTTTCACATGAAAATTACTGAGCAGTTTGTCGTCGTACTCGTCTTTCACGCCGCCACGGCGCAGCCGCACGTAAGGCTGGGGCATCGCCTTGTCCTTCAGATTGACGCGTTCGACAAACTCGACAGGCAGCCCGGTATGGCCGATGAGTGCCGCGCTTTGACTGCCGAACCTGCCATCGATGATATGGCCAAAGCCATCGGCATACGCTTGGTCGTAGGAGATCCCTCTCACGGGAACGCTTGGTCGGGCATAGAACTTGTCGCCAGAAAGTTGGCAAAACGCGTAGAACTGACTCTCTCGCGCCGCCGCGATGGCGGAAATGCTATTCGTCCCCACGCCATCGTGATGGACGAACAGCCCGGCGATCACGACTTGCAGCACCGCGGTCACGCCGGCGGCAATCCGATGCTCGACAAGGCATGTCGCCAGCAGCAGCGTTGCGAGCGCCTGGAGCCAGAGCTGATAGCCCCATCCGTAGGCCATGATCTTTGCTTGCCCGCCACCTTCGTCCACCAGGATCTGCGTGTGCGCGAGGAATCCAAGGGCGAAGGCAAGGGCCGCGCCGGCAAACAAGCGCGCCAGCCCGGGTTTGCGTTTGAACAGAGCGAGTGCGACCAGAAACAAGGGATTCGCAAGCCAGGCGGTATAACCAGCCAGCAAGCCGAACCCGCCCACCAACAGGAGTTGGCCGCCCATATGGGGCCGCAAGTCATTCCCGGAATAGAAAGCGGCGAAGAATAAACTCGCCACGAACAGGCATCCACTGACGATGCGAAGCCAGTCGCCTAAGCGCTGCGATTGATCCATGCTTTCCTTCGACGGTTGTCTCGGCCGATTGTACGCAGTCATTTTACCTCTGCGAAATCCGCCGCAGTCGCCGCGAGGAGAAATGGCGTGCCAGGCGCGCTTGGTTCCCATCCGGCGGTCCGCGCGCGCCGGATAGCAGCAGCGATATGTCCTGGTTTCATGACGACGTACTCGTCCGCAAATTCGATCGCTGGAAAATCCAACCACCAATCGCGTGCCATGGTTCCTTGCACTTTCAGGATGCAACCGCGACCGCTGGCAATTTGCACGGTCAGGTTCAGCAGAAAGTCGCCCTGGGACGCAGACTTTGACTGCGAGACGACGTAGCGGTAACGCACGGCGTCAACCAGAATGGAGCGACTTTTTCTTTTTGGGAGTGTCATGCGGGCTTTGCGAACGGGCGGGCGTTGCCAATTGTACGCGGTCGCGCGTCAACCGGGGTTCCCGTCCTTGTTCGCCGGGCCGTCCACCGGCCCCACATTGCGCAGCAGACTTGACCGTATTACCTTGAGCATGAAAACCGGTCCGGTGAACGTCACGGTTCCCGGCTCGGTACGCATGGTCAGATCGGCCTCGTCCCAGCGCAAAAAGCGCGGCAAATCCTGACGGAATACGATGCTCTTGCCGAAACGCGAGCCTTCCACATAGCGCATTGCGTCCAGCCGCGCGTACAGAAGCGGCACCGTGTCCGGCGCGGCAGCGCTTACCGTGAGCTGAGCCGGCAAGACCATCAGCACCGAACACAGAGAACCGCCCACCACGGCCGACAGAATGGTCGCCAGCGGCGCGAGCGGCTGATGGAACAAGGTCACCGACAGATAGACAGCGCTCGAGGCCAGCAGCACCGTCATCAGCCAGGACTCGAGTTGACGGCGCGATTGGAACAGCAGCAGATAGCGCCAATGGGGATGGGGATAGGTCACGGCCGACACGCGCGGCGTGTCCGCAGCTCGATGCTCTTGCATACGTTGGCTCCCGGGTCAAAGAGCGAACGCCCCGCCTGCGGCGCCGGCTCGCACCACGCTCAGCTGCCGTGGTCCAGCCATTTTTTCACGCGCACCCATGACGCACGCGGGGGTGCGCCAGCAATCGGTTTGAGCAGGATCAGGTCGTGAGATGCTTTTGCATCAGCGCCACTTCTTTGACGCCATACGAGTCGAGGTGCTCGAGCACGGTCCAGCCGAGGCGCTGGTACCAGCCCTGCGCCTTGCCTGCCGACAGGTAGAGCGTGCCGATGCCCAGCTGCGCCGCCTTCTGCTCCAGCGCACCGACAATCGCCGCGCCGGCACCGGTACCGCGATACGTATCCTTGACGTAGATGCCTGCCAGCCAGGGCGACAGGCCGGGCTTGGTGCCCGGCTCGGACAGCTTGATGCTGCCGGTGCCGACCAGCTCGCCATCGCGCAGCGCCACCAGCGTGATCGGGATGCGGTCCGTCACGGCGCGCTCGGTCAGCATCTGTTCCAGCTGGTCCTGGCTGATGCCGCCTGCTTGGAACAAGGCCGTCCATTCGCGGTAGGACAGCGCCGCGATTTCGGGAATGAATGCGCGATGGTGGGCCAGATAATCGATCAGCACGGGGTCTCCTGTATGTCGGCAACGCTGCAGAGCTTACCCGATTTCCGCATTCCACTCGCTGCCGCGCTCAGCTGGCCAGCCCATGCACGGCGACCACTTCACACGCCGCGACCCTGCGCCTCCCTTCGACCATGAATCCCTTGGTGCCGGTGGCGATCCGCGTGCGGTGATAGGACGCGAGCTCCGGACTGACGATAAACATCAGTGCGCGCCCGGAACTTGGCACCAGGCCAGTAGGAAACGGCAGGCGATCTGCGCCGATGAATTCCGGCCAGATCATCCATATCCCATCCTTCTGAGGATCGTCCTGCGCGTAGAGAAAATCCCATCGGGTATGCTGCCATGGCGGAAGCGTGCGCCCACCCTCTTCCCGCGTCAAAAACCGATACGCGACTTCGAACCCTGGTTGCCGTTGTTCGCCCCGCTCCGAATACGAACTCACCACGTCCGGGCCACCGATGGCGGCCAGCGCCCGCTTGCCGGCGTCGGCAGCCTGCGGGTGCGGATGCTGCGCACACACTTGCGCCATGGTCCACAAGGCAGCCGACGGGCGGCGCTCGATCAATGTCGCTGCCGCTTCGGCAACGAAGAAATTGCTGCTGCGCGCGAGTCGTTCCAGCTGCGGCGAGGCGACCGCGTCGATCGATGGTATCAGCGCCAGCAACACTGCCTCATCGTCGTCGTCGCTGTCGCTGAGGGTGGCGATCAGGCTGGACAACGCAGCCTGATCCGCCGCCGGCGGTGCGCCCACCGGATGAAAATCACGCAAGCTCCCTTCGCTGTCCTTGCAGGCCTCGACCGCATCCAACATCGCCGCGAGCGACGCAAAAACCACGCGGGAATCGCCGTCGTGCGACAGATACAACACGCTGCCAGCCAGCGGCGCAACCGTCAAATAGACATGGAAATCACTGCAGTAAGGATCATCGAGTATCCATCCGCCCAGCCGCGCGACGATGGGGTGACATCCCATTTCGGCCGTCAACCTGCCGCTGTCCTCGCGATTGAGCAAGCCCAATGCATTCGCGTCGCCTTGCGCGAAGCGGCCATCGGCGATACGCGCCAGATAGGCGTCGAGCGCGGCCGGCACCGGCGCCTCGGTGCGGGCGCATCCATTGACCACGTGCACAGAACCGTCGGGCTGGCCCAAGAGACTTCGCAATTTTTTCAAAAACATGAACGCACGCCTGATTGAGAGATCGGCTGCGAGTCTACCATCGGCGCCGCCTATTTCTCACCGGCGCGGGATTGCACGGCCAGTCGGCCGACATTGTCGCCGGTCAGACTGCGCAGAAATGCCGCCAGATCGCGCTGTTCCTGCGCGCTCAAGGCGAGCGGCGCCAGCAGGCGATCCTTGCCGGGATTGTCGACGCCGCCGCGCTGATAGAAAGCGATCACGTCGTCGAGCGTCGTCAACGATCCGTCATGCATGTACGGCCCCGTGATGGCCACATTGCGCAATCCCGGCGTGCGGTACGCCCAGCGCTCGGCCTCGACGCCGCTCACTTCGAAGCGCCCCGCATCGGCCTCCAGCGGCTCGGACACGCCGGCCACGTCGCGGCCCCGCAATTGCGTGAACACACCCGGCGCCAGCTGCACCCGGAAGGAGCGCGCCGGATCGTCGCGGCGCTGCGCCCCGATCCCCGTGTTGTGGAAACGCCCGTCGGAAAACAAGGCGTCCTTCTCGCCCACCGTGTGACAGGCGATGCAGCGCGCCTTGCCCGAGAACAGGGCGAAGCCTGCCTGCTCAGACCGGTTCAGCGCCCCCGCCTCGCCGCCATAGCGCCAGCGGTCGAAGCGCGAATTGCCGGACACGAGGGTGCGTTCGAAGCCGGCCAGCGCGGCGGCAACCCTGGCGCGGTCGGCCGGACCGCCCAGGGCAGCCTCGAACAGGCCCGCGTAGTCGGGCAGGCTGCGCAGCTTGCCGACCACGTCCTCGGCGTGCGGATTGCCCATCTCGATCGCATTGAGCATGGGATCCCAGGCTTGCTGCTCCAGCGAAGGGGAGCGGCCATCGTGAAACAGCTGCCCCACGTAGGCGACGTTGAGCAGCGTGGGCGCATTGCGCCGCAAGCTGCGTCCTTCCAGTCCGATCGAGGTGCCGATTTCCACCGCCGTAAAACCCTGCTCCGGCACATGGCATAGCGCGCACGACATGGTCCCGTTGCGCGACAGGCGCGCATCGAGAAATAGCTTGCGGCCCAGTTCCACGGTGGCCGCGTTGGCGGCCGGGGCCGGCGGCAAGGGCGGCAATCCCAGGGCGGGCGCGACCGGCGCGCGCTGGCAGCCGGCCACCAGCACAAGCGCCGCCCATCCCTGCCATGTCATTTGCGCACGCCGCGGCGTTCGAGCAGCAGCGTCTTGATGTCGCCCAGCAGCATGCTCGGATGCAGGAAGGAGGTGCTGTAGATTTCCCGCACGCTGCCGCTACTGTCGATCAGATAGACCTTGAGCATGTGGCTGAGAACGGGAACGCGGCGCCCATCCGGCTGCTCCTCCGCTACCGACACGTCCTGCCCCAGGCCGTCGAGCAGCGGCGCCAGTTCCTTGCCCGAGCGCGTGGTGAGGAAATGCCAGCGTACGCCGCGCTGGTCGCGCGTTTCCGGGTCGCCATACAGGCGCATGGTCTCCGGCGTATCGTTGCGCGGATCGAAACTCATGCTCACGAAACGCACCTTGTCGCGCAGGGCCGGATCGCCGCGGATCGCCTCGCGCAAGCTGTGCAGCGTTTCGTAGGCCAGCGGACAGCCTTTCGGGTCGCTGCAATAGGTGTAGATAAACGAGAACAGCGTGATTTTGCCGGTCGTAAATTCCGACAGGCGATGCACCGTTGCATCGCTCTCGAGCACGGGCCCGTCCGGCGCCGGCACGATGTGGTACAGGCGATAGCTGCCCGGCGCCGGCGGCACGAAGCCGAGCGCCGGCAAGGCCGCCTGCGCCATCAGCGGGAACAGGGCGGCCGCCAGGGCCGCCCGCCATCGTGTCAGCACCGGTGCGGCTCCCGCGTCAACGCGCCGCCACGGCGGACGCGACTTTCGTTTCCTTGGCCCCGAACTTCATGTGATGCGCGCGGCCCAGCTTGAGCTTGTAGAAGTCGAGCGCGAAGGTTTCCTTGAGCTCCTTGCCATCCCAGGCGTACAGCTTGAGGAATTGCTCGTCGTCGGCCCCCTTCTTGTCCCAGTTGGCCAAGAGCGAACTGGTCACGTAGACGCGCTTGCCATCCCAGCTTTGCGACACCATGTTCACTTGCGAGCCGGTGTGCTTGGAATAGGTCTGCTTGGGCGCTTCCGGATTGCTCAGGTCGAAGTAGCGGGTGGTGCCGTCCATGAAGGTATTGACCCACAAGCCCTTGCCGTCGGCCGTGATCGAAATGTCGACCGGCAGCGGAATCTTGGCCGGGTCGCCGATGGTGGCCACATCCTTGGCTTGCCACTGCCCGCCGGCATCTTTTTTCACGAGCCACAGCTTGGAGGTCAGCGCGGTGGCGGTAATGGCCCAGTCCTCGCCTTCCTTGAGCGACCAGCGGATTTCCAGCGGCGCGCCGGGCACGCTCAATACTTTTTCCGGCTGCATGGCTTTCAGGTTCCACATGACCATCGTGGCGCCGAAATTTTTCATGGCGCTCTGGTCTTGCATCAGCTTGCCCAAGTCCATCATGTAATTGTTCCAGCCGGCGAAACTGGAGGTCAGCATGGCATTCTTGGCGGGGTTGACGGCGATGTCGTAGCCATAGCCGTCGCCGCCGTTGGCGGTCGGCATGTCGTGCTTGCTGACGAAGTCGCCCTTGTTGTTGTACACCGCCATGCCGGTCACGCCGCCATGGTCCTTGGTGTTCGACAGCGCGCCCACCAGCATGCGCCCGGGCAGCGCGTAAAACGTGTGCGGTCCGACCAGGCCGGATTTCTCGCCCAAATCGCTGATGGTCTTGACCAGCTTGGGTTTGCCAGGATGGGTGTGGATATCGAAGACATAGATCTTGCTGTCGTCCAGGCCGCCGGCCCACAGGTAGCGCCGGTCATCGGTAAATCCCATATGGTGCGCTTCGCCGCGCGACTTGACCGACACATGGCCGATCACCTTGCCGAACTGCTTCGATGCGGGATTGACGTCAACCGTGACCAGCTTGTCGAAGCCGTCGCCCATGCCCTTGACCCCGAGGGTCCACACATGGACGTAATCTTCCTGCCCCTTGATCAGGTTGGACATATAGGGCGAATTGCAGGTTTCGTCGGCCAGCGCCAGCGGTGCGGCCACGGTGAAGCAGAAAGCGAGTGCGGCGGCCAGCGGGGCCGCTTTGACAATATGGAAATTCATAGGAATGTCTCCAGTAATCGAACGGCGCCTGGGGCGCGATACACGCTTTGATGGTAATCCGGGCCCGAAGTGCAGACGCCGGAATGCAGACGAATGTAGCGCATTCGGAGAACGCTGTGGCGCATATTCGGCCAAAGCGCTTTTGCGCGGCGAAGTGGTTGTTAAAATGACACAGTTTCGCCGCGCCCCAGGGGCCGCCGACCGGCCTATTTACGCTTGTTGCGCGCGCGGATGGCAGACGCAAACAGGAACAGGCTGGCCAGCATCAGCGTGAGCATGGCCGGCGCTGTGGCGACGCCGCTGTAGTCGGTCACGGCAAAGCCGCTCGATGGGTTCAGCCCGGCCAGGACCGCGATCAGAGGAGATGCATGCATGATGGTGTGCCTTTCAAGATATCAGAGCGGACCCTTGGCCCACGGTCCGGTGATGGCGAAGGTGATGCCCGGGGTTTGGAGATTGACGAACAGGTAGCGCCCGGTGGGGTCGAAGCAGGCGCCGGCGAACGCGTGGGCGCGGTGGTCGCCCGCCAGATAGGTTTGCTTGCCCGCCACCGCCAGCTGCACCTGATTGAGCAGCACATGGTTCTTCGCGAACAGGTAGGCGTCGCCCTGCGCGGTCAGGCCCATCAGGCGCTGGCCGAAGCCGAAGCTGTCGGTGGCCGCCATCGGGGCATCCTCGCAGATCAGCATGGCGTTGCGCGGACTGAGCGTGAGCTTGTTGCCGGCCCGCGCGCCCGGGCTGGCATCGATGCAGCGCAGGTTCTGCGTGGCCAGCTCCAGTTCCCACAGGGCGCCGCCCGGGCTATCCATCACCAGCATCCTGCCATCGGCATACCAGATCCCCTGGCCCCGGTTCATGCGCAAGGCGCCCTCGGTCCAGCCCTGCACGAAGGGGCCGGCGGCATTGCTGACGGTCTCGCCGTTGATGCCGGTGGCGTCGCCGCGCGCGCGGTCCGGATCGGCAATGTCGACCCATTCGAGCGGCAGGCGCGCGCTGACCGCGGCCCTGGCCAGGCTGGCATTGCTCACGCCCTGCACGCGCGCCATCTGCAGCGCGCCGCCCATGGCCAGGGTGCCGCGCGCGCCGGGACGGACGTGGGGAACGTAGCGGTAAAGGCCCGATGTTCCTGCACTGTCTTCGGTCATGTAGACGATGCCGGTGGCCGCGTCGACCGCCGCCCCCTGGTGCGCGAAGCGGCCCATGCCGACAATCGGCTGGCCATCGCTCAGGGCCGGATCGGCCGCCACTTCGAACACATAGCCATGCGGCTTGCCGGCCGTGCCGAGCGCGTCCGATGCCACCTGCTCGCAACTGAGCCAGGTGCCCCAGGGCGTGATGGCGCCGGCACAATTGTTCTGCGTGCCGCCCAGGCTGGGCCGCATGCCGGCCCAGTTGCCATCGCGGAAAATCAGATGGGTGGCGCCGCCGCCGAACTGGTTGACCGTGCCCGCGTTGGTGGTGCCGCTGTCGTACACGCCGGGGGCGTGGATGACATTGCCGGGACCGGTGCCGCCCACGTCGTGATTGCGCACCAGCACCAATTCGACGGCGCGCCCGACCTTGCGCGACTGCACCACACCCATGCCGTCGTGGCCGCCCGGGCAGTGCTTGCCGTCGCCCATGATGTCGCCACGCCAGCCATAACTCTTGTAGGCGAAGCCGGCCGGCAGTTGCAGCAGCGGCAGGCCGGTGCTGATGTCGTTGACCGGTGCGACCGCGCCGTAGGGGCTGCCCACCAGCGGGCGGGCGGCGCGTGTCTGCGGGGCGGCCAGGGATGGCGCCGGGCCGCTGGCGCGCCCCGTGAACAGATGGCGGCGCGATGCGGAAGCGTCATACAGCGTCATGGCCTCACCTCATGAAAAAAATCAATCCGACGCCATTACATCAAAGCTTTGCTACAGGCGAATGACGGCGCCGTGACAAGCAGCCGGCCTGTCGCATCGCCCCAAATGGGAGTAGACTTATTGTTTCCACTTGCCAATCTGGAGCACGCCGTGCGCACTCTTTTGCATCCCCGTTTCCTCCCCGCCGCCCTGTGCCTGCTTGCAGCAAACGCCTTCGCCCTGTCCCTCAACGACCTGTCCAATACGGACGCCACCAGCGGCCTGCGTGCCGCGCTCGAAAAGGGTTCGTCGGCCGCGGTCGGCAAGCTGGGGCAGGAGAACGGTTTCCTGAACAATGAAAAAGTCCATATCCCGCTGCCGCGCATTCTCGAGAAGGCGCGTCCGCTGCTGGAAATGAGCGGGCGCGGCCAGCAATTGAATGACCTGGAAACGGCCATGAACCACGCCGCCGAAGCGGCCGTGCCGATGGCAAAGCCGCTGCTGATGGATGCCATCAAATCGCTGACGGTCACCGATGCCAAACGGATCCTGTCCGGCGGCGACACCTCGGTCACCGATTTCTTCCGCGAACGCACCGGTGCGAAGCTGTCGGTCCAGTTCCTGCCGATCGTCAAGCGCGTGACCGACCGCTCCAGCCTGTCGGCCAAATTCAATGGCGCAGTCGGCCAGGTCAACAAATTGGGCGTGGGCAAAGCGCCGGCCTCGGTCGAGGATTACGTCACCGAGCGCGCCGTCGACGGCTTGTTCGTGATGATCGCGGAAGAAGAAAAGGAAATCCGGCGCGACCCAATCGGCACCGGCAGCAAGATTTTGCGCAAGGTCTTCGGCGCCTTGTAGTACTCACCGGGAGGATATATGGGATTGCTGGATCAACTCGCAGGACAGGTCATGGGCTCGCTCGGCGGACAGCAGCAGGATGGCGCGGCCCAGGGCGGCGCGATGGGCGCGGTCATGGCCCTGATCGAACAGGCCGGCGGCGTGCCGGCCCTGCTGCAGAAATTGCAGCAAAGCGGACTGGGCGCGCAAGTGGCGTCCTGGGTCGGCACCGGCGCTAACCATGCGATCAGCGGCGACCAGCTGAGCGCGGCCCTGGGCAGCGACCAGCTCGCGCAAGTGGCGCAGCAAAGCGGCATCGATCCGGCCCAATTGTCGGGCGGCCTGGCCGCCATGCTGCCGCAGGTGATCGACCACCTCACCCCGAACGGTGAAGTGCCCGATAACGACATGCTGGGTCAGGGCTTGAACCTGCTCAAGGGAAAACTGTTCGGCTAGAAGTGCATGTCGGCGCGGATCATCGGCGTCCTGGCGCGGTAGCCTGTGCCGCCGGTGGTGGCCGACGTATTGCCGAATTTGTTGTTCCAGTACTGATAGGCCAGGCCGATGCGCAACAGCTTCTTGCGCTGCCCCAGCGCGGCGCCGGCGTCGAACATCAGCTGCATGTCGAGGTTCGTCTCTGGTCCCGTGTCGGCCCCGGTCTCGCTCTTGCCCTTGGCAGCGATGAAATTGACGTAGCCTTCGAACTGCCAGCGCTGGTTCAGGGGAATCCCCCAACTGGCGGTGAGCATCGGATGCAGGTCGTAGGTATAGCGGCCGCGCACGTTCGAAATCGGCGGGAAGGCGCCGCTGGGCGCATTGCTTTCATGCAGCAGCAGCAGGCTGGTATTGAGAAAGCCCGGCACGTCCCACATCAGGGTCGGCCCGGCCACCAGCATGCGCTTGCGCGAGTTGTAGCCCACATCGTGCTTGGTGTTCCAGTCGAAGCCGAAGGTCGCCCCCACGCCGCGCACGGGGCCGAAGCGGATGTCGCTGCCGCGCAGCTTGCCGATGTCGAGCGTGTGGCGGTAGACCACGTACACTTCGCGCGCGCCGCTGTCGTCGGTCAGCGACATGGGGTCGTGGCGGTCCGACAGCAGCAAGTCCACATTCAAGAAATTGCTGCCGTACTGGTAGCCGCTGGCATGAGTGAACGCAAGGATATTCTTGCGGATCTTGTCCGGATTGAACGGTTCGCGGAAATCGTTGCCGAAGCGCCAGCTCACGGCATTGTCTTGCCAATCGAGGGCCCTGGCAGGCTGGCTGGCCAGCAGCACCAGGCCCAGCGCCACGCGGCCTGACACCAGTCGCACCGAATTTCGTCCCATCGCGCTCTCCTTAAAATTGTTCCCATTCATCGGCGGCGGCCGGCGCCGGCTTGGCGGCGATGCGGGTGGCCGCCTTGGCTGCCTTGGCTGGCACGCGCGCCGGGGCCGGCCGGGCCGCCGCGGCCGATGCCGCCACCACGCTCTCGTCAAGCTTGAAGACGCTCACCACGCGCTCGAGGTGCGCGGCCTGATCCTGCAGCGATGTAGCAGCGGCCGCCGCTTCTTCCACCAGCGCGGCATTTTGCTGGGTGGCGTCGTCCATCGAGGTGATCGAGCTGTTGATCTGGCCGATGCCTTGGCTTTGCTCGTGGCTGGCGGCGGCGATCTCGCTCATCAGATCGGCCACCTGCTTGACCGAGGCCACGATCTGCCCCATGGTCGCCCCCGCCTCGTCCACCAGCCGGCTCCCGGCGCCGACCTTGTCCACCGAGTCGCCGATCAGCTCCTTGATTTCCTTGGCGGCCGCCGCGCTGCGCTGGGCCAGGTTGCGCACTTCGGCCGCCACCACGGCAAAGCCGCGCCCCTGCTCGCCGGCGCGGGCCGCTTCCACCGCCGCGTTCAGGGCCAGGATATTGGTCTGGAAGGCGATACCGTCGATCACGCCGATGATATCGACGATCTTGCGCGAGCTGTCGGTGATCGAGCCCATCGTGCTCACCACCTGCCCCACCACCTCGCCGCCCTTGACCGCGTGGCTGGAGGCTGCCACCACCAGCTGGTTGGCCTGGCTGGCATTGTCGGCGTTCTGGCGCACGGTCGAGGTCAGCTGCTCCATGGCGGCCGCCGTCTCTTCCAGGCTCGAGGCCTGGGCTTCGGTGCGGCTCGACAGGTCCATGTTCCCGGACGCGATTTCGGCCGATGCCGCGGCAATCGTCACGGTGCTGCCGCGCACTTCGCTGATGGTCTTGTTGAGCGAGGAGATGAAGCGGTTGAAGGCGTCGGCCAGTTCGCCCACCTCGTCTTCGGTTTCCACATGCAGGCGGCGCGACAGGTCGCCATTGCCGCTGGCGATTTCGCTGAGCATGTGGGCTGCGCGCGCCACCGGGGCCGCGATCGCGCGGCTGATCAAAAATACCAGGAGCAGGCCGATGCCGCCCCCGATCACGCCCGCCACCAGCGCGGCGATGGTGGCCGAGCGCGTCACATTGCCCAGCACTTCCGCCTCGGGCACTTCGGCAATCACGTACATGTTCAATTCAGGCACGAAGGACGAGGCCACCAGGCGCGTGCCGGACGGCGCATCGTAGCGCGCATTGGTATAGCTGGCGCCGGACAGGAGCTTGCTGCTCAAGCTGTCGCTAAAGCCGGGCAAATCCTTGAGGAAGTGCTTGCCGTCGGCCAGCGCCGCATTCGGGTGCACCAGCACCCCGCCGCTGGCGCGCACCAGCGACACGAAGCCCGACTTGCCGATCTTGTAGCTGCGGATGGTGTCGGCCATCGTGGTCAGCGACAGGCCCAGCCCGGCCACCCCCAGCTTGCCCGGCCCCGCCTCGGCCCGCACGTTAATGAACAGCATGTACTCGCTCGAGCCGACATCCTTGTCCAGGTCCAGCGTGTACGACTTGCCGCCCGCCAGGAAGCCGTAGAACCACTGGTCGCTGGCCGCGCTCTTGGACAGGGTGCGGTTCAAGCCCTGTTCGGTCATGTACTTGCCGGTCGCTTCCGACACCCAGAACACGGTGGCGGCCTTGTTCTTGTCCTTGAGCTGTTTGGCGTAGGCTTCCCAGGCCGGCAAGCCGCTGTCGGGCAAGCCTTCCGCTTCCCAGCTGTGCACATAAGCGTTGTTGGCAATGGCCAGCGAGGTGGCCAGCGGCACCGCGATCTGGCGCCGGATGTCGTTGCGGATCTCGCCCACCACCGAAGGCAATTCCTGGTTGACGACCCGGTCCCGGATGCCGCCCCCGGTCATGGTCACGGACAAGGCGGTGGAAATGGCCAGGAACAGCAGCAGGCAGGCTGCCATGCTCAGCATGAGCTTGTTCTGGATCGACAGGTGGCGCAGGAAGTTCATGCTCGGACCCTCGGTTGGATGAGACATCGGCCGTCTGAGCCATCCTCCCGCGTCGCGCCTTCGGGGTCAAGATTTACTGCAAGAATTGTTCTTATGGCACAACATCGATCATGGGGGAACGGGGCCGCGCGGCTCGACCCAGGCGTCGTACTTGCGCTCGAGCCGGCGCGCGCTGCCGTCGCGCGTCATCGCCTCGAGCGCCTCGTTCAGGCGTGCGATGGTGGCGTCCGGCACGCCGGGATTGCAGGCCAGATACAGCTTGACCCGGTTGAAGGTCAGCACCGGGACGATGGTGCGCGCCCAGCCGTTGACTTCGAGCACGTCGCTGCCGCGCCGGAAGCCCGCCGCCCACAGGTCGATGCGGTTCATCAGCAGCTTGCGCGGGTTGATCATGTCGTTGGGGGCCGGGTCGACCTTGAAGCCGCGCGCGCGTAAATACTCGTCGCGCGCGTCGCCGTGATAGGTGCCGATGCGCAGGCCGCGCGCGTCTTCCAGCGTGGTCAGCTTGTACTCGCGGTCGGCGCGCCCGAGCAGCACCCAGGCCCCCTCGTCGGTGGGACCGACCCACTTGAACAGGCGCTCGCGCTCCGGCGTGCGGGTGGTGGAATAGACGCAGGTGTCGGGCCGCGCCAGCGCCGCCGCGTAGGCGCGCTTCCAGGGCAGCAGTTCGATGGTATAGGCGACGGCGCTGCGCGCCATCGCTTCGCGCACCTTGTCGGTGGCGCTGCCGATGACCCGTTCGCCGTCCTGCATGCTGGTGGGCGGCGAATATTCGGTGGTGATATACAGCGGCGCATTCTGCCCGCCGGCGCACACTGCCCGGGATGCCAACATGACTGCAACAACAAGGATCTGCTTGACCATTCTGCACTCTCGCTCTGCCTGAAAGCAGCATAGCAGCAAGGCCGAAGCGGCTGCAACCGAAACGCAAACGGGCGCGCCGCTTTTAGCGTCCGCCCGGGGCCAGCACGTCGGCGCGCCTGCGCGCGGGTGCGCGGCGCGCTACCAGTTCGTGATACAGCGCATTGTAGGAGAGGGCCATGCGTTCGGCGGTAAACAACTCGTGGTAGCGCGCCTCGGCCCGCCGGCCCATGGCGTGCGCCAGCGCCGGATCGTCCCACAGGCGCCGCATGGCCGCGCCGAAGGCAGCCGGATCGGACGGCGGCACCACCAGCCCCGTGACGCCGTCGACATTGATGTAGCTGGTGCCGGTGCCGATCTCGCTCGAGATCATCGGCTTGCCGTACATCGCCCCTTCCAGCAGCGAGATGCCGAACGCTTCCGAGCGCAGGTGCGAGGGAAAGGCCACCGCGTAGGCCAGCGTCAGCAGCGCCACCTTGTCGGCGTCGTCGACCGCACCCACGAAGTGCACATGCTGCAGGTTCAGGCGCCGTGCGTGCGCCTTCAGTTCCATCTCGATCGGGCCGGACCCCACGATCACCACCGGATAGTCGTGGCTGGCCATCGCGTCGAGCAGGATATGCAAGCCCTTGTAGTAGCGCAGCACGCCGACGAACAGGAAGAACCTGGGGCCGACCTGGTTGCGCCAGCGCGCCATCCGTTCCTGCTGCGGCTCCGGATAGATGGTCTTGTCCAGGCCATAGGTGATGATGCGGGCCTTGTCGCGGTAGCGGTCCAGCACCGCCGACGACGCCATGTAGTTGGGCGAGGTCGCGACGATCGCATCGACGCAATGCAGGAAGCGCCGCTTGAGCGGCTGGTACAGCATCAGCAGCGCTTTCTGGCGCACGATGTCGGAGTGGTAGGTCACCACGCTCGGCTTGTCGATGCGCGCCATGAAGTGGGCCAGGTCGCCGAACGGCCAGGGGAAGTGATAATGCACGACGTCGGCCTCGGCGGCGAGGCGTTTCAATTCGCCGATGGCGCGCCATGCCATGCCGTTGGACGCGATTTCCACATCGAGCGGCACGCGCCGCACATGGTGGCCCTGGAATCCGAATGCGAAGTTGCTGTCGTCGCGCGTGAGCGAGAGCACGGTATTGGTCACGCCCAGGCGGCCGGTGCCGACGCACATCTGGCGGATCACCTGTTCGACGCCGCCCATGGAATCGGGGTAATAGGTCTTATAAAAATGTAGGACGCGCATAAAATTCTTCCTGCCTGACCGTTCAGTGTGAAAGGACGGCGCGGTATACCGCGGCCGTTTGCAGCGCGGTGGCGTGCCAGGTCAGCTCGCGCGCACGCGCGCGGCCGGCGGTGATGCAGCGCGTGCGCAATGCGTCGTCCGTCACCAGCGCATGCATCGCCTCCCCGATGGCGCCGCTGTCGCAAGGGTCGACCTCGAGCGCGGCGCCGCGCGACACTTCTGGCAGCGAGCTGCTGTTCGAGGCCACCACCGGCACCCCGGACGCGAACGCCTCGACCACGGGTATGCCGAAGCCTTCGTAGAGCGACGCAAACACAAACACGCCGGCGCCGGCATACAGCGCGCGCAAGGTCTCCCAATCGCGCACCTGATCGAGCCACCGCACGCCCTCGCCGTGCTCGCGCGCCGCCGCCAGGCGCGCCACCAGGGTCTCGCAGCGCCAGCCGCGCGCGCCGACAATGACCAGCTGGCGCGCCGCGCGGATCGCCGCCGGCAGCGCCAGATAGGCCTCGAGCAGGCGTTCGATATTCTTGCGCGGCTGAAGCGTGCCCACGAACAGGAAGTAGCCGGGCCGCAGTCCGTGCTCGGCCAGCGTGGCGTCGAGCGCCTGCGGTGCGACCGGATCGAACCAGTGCGCATCGACCCCGCACGGCACCACGCTGATGCGCCGCTCGTCGACGCCAAAGCATGCGACCAGTTCGTCGATGGCGAAATGCGACAGCGCGATCACGTGATCAGCCTTGTGCGTGGCCTTGCGTTGCATCCAGTTCTTGGCGCGACGCAGGCGCGCGCTGCACCATTCGGGATGCTTGATCGGCAGCGCATCGTGCAGCGTGGCCACCACCGGGCAATCCATGCGCACGATGCGGTAATCGGTGACGTGAAAAATATCGGCCGGCATGTGCACCCGGTGCGCCGCCGGCGTCAGCAGGTCGGTCAACGTGGCGCTCTCGAACGACTGCGGCAGCGCCTGGCCGACGCTGATCGCGGCGGCGTCGCCGCGCAGGCGCGGATACGAATACGGTGTGACAGCGCAGCCGGCGCCGCCCAGGTGGCGCAGCAGCGCGTCGGTATAGACGCCGATGCCATCGAGCCGCCCACCCGTGAGGCCCGGTTCGATCATGGTCGTCCCCAGGCCGACGCGCATCGCACTCACGCCTGGTACATCCAGCGCAAGGTCTCGGCCAATGGCGTGGGCGAGAGCGCGCCGATCACGCCGGTGAGCTTGGCGTTATTGCCGACCAGGGTGAGCACGTCGTTCGTGCGCACGAAGGCGGAATTGACGCGCACCGCGATGTCGTAGCCTGCAATGGCCGCCATGGCGTCGAGGACGGCGGACAGCGAATGGGCCTGTCCCGAGCACACGTTGAAGGTTTGCCCCGCCGGGCTCGCGTGCAGCAGGCGCCGGTAGCAGCGGGCCACCATGCGCACGTCGGAAAAGTCGCGCGCGATGGCCAGGTTGCCCAATTCGATCTCGGGCGCGGCGCGGCGGAAGTGCGACACGATCTTCGGCAGCAGGAAGTGTTCTTCCTGGCCCACGCCGGTGTAGTTGAAGGGACGGGCGATCACGATCGGCAGCTTGTCGCTCCACAGCCGCGCCATGTGCTCCATCGCCAGCTTGGACACGGCGTAATCGTTGGCGGGCGCCGGCGCGACGTTCTCGTCGATCGCACCGGTGCAGGCATTGCCATAGATGTTGGCCGACGACGCCAGCAGCACCGCGCCTGGCGCGTGGCGCTGGCCGGCCAGCGCGCCAAGCAGGTTGCGCGTGCCGAGGATGTTGACGCGGTAGATCTGTTCGGCGTTGCCGTGCGCGACAAAGGCGATCGCGGCCAGGTGGACGACCACGTCGGGCTGCACTTCGGCGACCATGTCGCCCACCGCGCCGCGGTCGCACAGGTCGAGCTGGTAGATGCCGGGCCCCGGCGCGGTGCCCGGCTGCGCAGTGCCGAACACGCGGTAGCCGGCGCTGGCCAGTTCCTGCGCCAGATAGTGCCCGGTGAAGCCGCGCAGGCCGGTGACGAGGGCACGCTTGCCCTTGCCCTCGCCGTCGGTGCCCATGCGCTGCATGCTAGAACGAGAACCCGAGTTCGTTGCGCCGCAGGTCGGCCTCGACCATCATCTGGCACAGCTGCTCGAGCGTGGTGTGCGGTTCCCAGCCCAGCTGCCGGCGCGCCTTGGACGGATCGCCGATCAACAGTTCGACTTCGGCCGGACGGTAAAACCGCGGACTGACGCGCACCAGCATCTTGCCGCTGTGGGCGCAGTGGCCGGTCTCGTGATCGCCCTTGCCCTTGAACTCGATGGCGATGCCGGCGCCCTTGAAGGCCATGGTGACGAAGTCGCGCACGGTCTCGGTGCGGTTGGTGGCCAGCACGAAGGTGTCGGGACGATCGGCCTGCAGGATGCGCCACATGCCTTCCACGTAGTCCTTGGCATAGCCCCAGTCGCGCTTGGCGTCGAGGTTGCCCAGTTCCAGCAGGTCGAGCTTGTTCTGGACAATCTTGGCGACCGCGTCGGTGATCTTGCGGGTGACGAACTCGCGCCCGCGCAGGGGCGACTCGTGGTTGAACAGGATGCCGCTGGAGCCGAAGATATCGTACGACTCGCGGTAATTGATGGTCATCCAGTGCGCGTACAGCTTGGCCACGCCGTACGGGCTGCGCGGGTAGAAGGGCGTGTCTTCGACCTGCGGCACCGCCTGCACCTTGCCGAACATTTCGGAGGTCGACGCCTGGTAGAAGCGCGCCCCGGGATTGACGATGCGGATCGCTTCGAGCAAATGCACGGGACCGAGGCCGGTGATGCCGGCGGTGGCCACCGGCTGCTCGAACGAGACGCCGACAAAGCTTTGCGCGGCCAGGTTGTAGACCTCGTCGGGCTGGGCGCTCTGGATCAAGCGGATCGAGGAAGACAGGTCGGTCAGGTCGTATTCGACCAGGTGCAGGTTCGGGTGCTGGGCGATGCCCAGCTCCTCCATGCGCCAGAAGTTGACGGAACTGGAGCGGCGGTAGGTGCCGGTGACCGCGTAACCCTTGTCGAGCAAGAGTTGGGCAAGGTAGGCGCCATCCTGGCCGGTGACGCCGGTGATCAAAGCTCGTTTCGTGGTTTGCATGTTGGGTTCGATCCGGGTGCCGCGTTATCGCTGGATGGCGATGAAAAACAGGCCGCTGACATCGGCCTTATCGCCCAGAAATAGTGCATAATCAATAACATCAAGCGAATCATTATGCCCCCACTGCGGGCACTTTCGGCGCGTCATTACCGTTTCTTACCACTCCACTGAACATGCGCGACAATTGCCCCGACAAGTCGACGACAAAGCGCCATAAAAAAAGGGAAAGTGACGGTTTCCCGCCACTTTCCCTTTGTTTTTAAACGACTTTTCTAGCGCTCGGAAATTGCGTCCACCACGCACAAGGCGGTCATGTTGACGATCCGGCGCACGGTCGCGGACGGCGTCAGGATGTGCACCGGCTTGGCGCAGCCGAGCAGGACCGGTCCGATGGCGATGCCATTGCCGGCCGCCGTCTTGATCAAGTTGTAGGCGATGTTGGCGCTGTCGATGTTCGGCATGACCAGCAGGTTGGCGTCGCCCTGCAGGGTCGAATGCGGCATCATGGTCTTGCGCAGCTTGGAGTCGAGCGCCACGTCGCCGTGCATCTCGCCGTCCACTTCCAGGTCCGGCTTGTGCTGCTGGACCAGGGCCAGGGCCGCGCGCATCTTTTTGGCCGACTCGCTGTTGGCCGAACCGAAGTTCGAATGCGACAGCAGGGCCGCGCGCGGAATCAGGCCGAAGCGGCTCATCTCGTCGGCCGCCATGACGGTGATCTCGGCCAGCTGCTCGGCGCTCGGGTTCTCGTTGACGTGGGTGTCGACGATGGCCATCTGGCGTTCGGGCAGGATCAGGAAGTTCATGGCCGCGTACACATTGGCGCCGGCGCGTTTGCCGAGCACCTGGTCGATGTAGTGCAGGTGCAGATTGGTGGTGCCGAAGGTCCCGCAGATCATGCCGTCGGCGTCGCCCTTGTGGATCATCATGGCGCCGATCAGGCTGTGACGGCGGCGCATTTCCAGCTTGGCGTATTCCTGGGTCACGCCCTTGCGCATCGTCATCTGGTAATAGGTCTGCCAGTAGTCGCGGTAGCGGTCTTCGTGGTCCGGGTTGATGACCTCGAAGTGCTCGCCCTGCTTCAAGCGCAGGCCGAATTTTTCGATCCTCTGTTCCAGCACGGTCGGACGGCCCACCAGGATCGGACGCGCCAGTTTTTCATCGACCACCACCTGCACCGCGCGCAGCACGCGCTCGTCTTCGCCTTCGGCGTAGACGATGCGCTTCATTTCGGCCGGGGCTTGCTTGGCCATGGCGAACAGCGGCTTCATGAAGGTGCCGCTGCGGTACACGAACTGCTGCAGGCTCTCGGCGTAGGCTTCGAGGTTGGCAATCGGGCGCGTGGCCACGCCGGACAGCTCGGCCGCGCGCGCCACCGCCGGCGCGATCTGCATCAGCAGGCGCGGATCGAACGGCATCGGGATCAGGTATTCGGGACCGAAGGACAGATTGCTGATGCCGTAGGTGGTGGCCACCACGTCCGACTGCTCGGCGTGGGCCAGGTCGGCAATCGCGTGCACCACCGCGATTTCCATCTCGCGCGTGATGGTGGTGGCGCCGCAGTCGAGGGCGCCGCGGAAGATGTAAGGGAAGCACAGCACGTTGTTCACCTGGTTCGGATAGTCCGAACGGCCGGTGGCGATGATGGCGTCGCCGCGCACGGCCTTGACGTCTTCAGGCAGAATTTCCGGTGTGGGATTGGCCAGCGCCAGAATCAGCGGGTTGGACGCCATCTGCTTGACCATGTCCTGCTTGAGCACGCCGCCGGCCGAGAGGCCGAGGAAAATGTCGGCGCCCGGCATCACTTCGGCCAGCGAGCGCAGCGGGGTGTCCTGGGCGAAGCGCGCCTTGTCCGGGTCCATCAGCTCGGTGCGGCCCTTGTACACCACGCCGGCCAGATCGGTCACATAAATGTTTTCGATCGGGAAGCCCAGATCGACGATCAGGTCCAGGCAGGCCAGCGCCGCGGCGCCCGCGCCCGACACCACCAGTTTGCATTCATTGAGCTTCTTGCCCACCACCTTGATCCCGTTCAGGATCGCGGCGCCGACGATGATCGCGGTGCCGTGCTGGTCGTCGTGGAACACGGGAATCTTCATCCGGTCGCGCAGCTGGCGCTCGATGTAGAAGCATTCCGGAGCCTTGATGTCTTCCAGGTTGATGCCGCCGAAGGTCGGCTCGAGCGAGGCGATGATGTCGACCAGCTTGTCGGGATCGAGTTCGTTGATTTCGATGTCGAAGACGTCGATGCCGGCGAACTTCTTGAACAGCACACCCTTGCCTTCCATCACGGGCTTGGAGGCCAGCGGGCCGATATTGCCCAGGCCGAGCACGGCGGTGCCGTTGGTGATCACGGCCACCAGGTTGCCGCGCGCCGTGTATTTATAGGCGTTGCCCGGGTCCTTGACGATCTCTTCGCACGGGGCGGCCACACCCGGCGAGTACGCCAGGGCCAGGTCGCGCTGATTGAGCAGCTGCTTGGTGGGAGTGACGCTGATTTTGCCGGGACGGGGGCATTCGTGGTATTCGAGCGCTGCCTGGCGCAGTTGCTGGCGTAATTCTTCTTTCTTGTCCGATGACGAATCCATGCTGGTACGGCCTTCACTGTTGCTGTCGGGGATCATTGATTTTAGCAGACGTCAGAAACCAGCAAGATACGTATTTCTACCAACGATTCATGTCTATACAGATATTTCATCGCAGCAAACAAGAAAGCTATCGCAGCGATGAATACTATCAATTTCTTAAATCGATTAATAAAAGCTATGATTCTTCCATCGCAGCCCAACCGGAGAACAGCATGGCAAACCCAATCAAATCCGTCACCATCGAGAACCTCGAAGCCGCCTTTGCCGGCGAATCGATGGCCCACATCAAATACCGCTACTTCGCCAAACTGGCGCGCGCCGCCGGCGCGATCGAGGTCGCGGAAGCCTTCGAAGCGACCGCCGACCAGGAAGTCATGCACGCCTTCGGCCACCTCGACCTGCTGTACCCGAAAGACAAGATGACCCCGGCGCGCGCGCTGGAAATCGCGATCGAAGGCGAAACCTACGAATACACCGAGATGTATCCGAAGTTCCGCCACCTGGCCATCGAAGAAGGCAACAGCGCCGCCGTGGCCGAATACGACGAGCAGATCGAAGAGTCGCGCGTGCATGCCGCCCAGTTCAAGCGCACCCTCGAAATCGCCGCCAAGCGCTTCGCCGCGCTGGCCAATGTCGAAGAGCGGCATGCGAACCACTACAAGGCCGCGCTCGACAAACTGAACGCCGCCGCCTGATCCCATTCATTCAAAAAAAGGAAAACACCATGAAAACCTATCAGTGCATCGTTTGCGGCTTCATCTACGACGAAAGCGTCGGCATGCCGTCCGAAGGCATCGCCGCCGGCACCCGCTGGACCGACATTCCCGACGACTGGGCCTGCCCCGACTGCGGCGTGGCCAAGTCCGATTTCGAGATGGTGGAACTGTAATCATGCCGACCGCACCGATCGTGATCGTCGGCGCCGGCATGGCGGCCTACGGAGTAGCGCGCGAACTGCGCAAGCTCGACAAGGACACGCCGCTGACCATCGTCAGCGGCGACGCCGGCGGCAGCTACGCCAAGCCGATGCTGTCGAACGCGATCGCGCTGGGCAAGGAAGCGGCGCAGCTGGTGTCGCACAGCGCCGAGCAGATGGCCGCGCAGCTGAACGCCACGGTGCTCACGCACACCCGCGTGAGCGCCATCGACAGCGGTGCGCGCAGCCTGACGACCAGCGCCGGCAGCATTGCCTACAGCCAGCTGGTGCTGGCCGTGGGAGCCGAGCCGATCCGGCTGCCGATGGGCGGCGACGCGGCCGCGCACGTGCTATCGGTGAACCACATCGCCGACTACGCCGAGCTGCGCGCCCGCCTGGCCGCCGTTGCGCATCCGGCACGGGTGGTGATCATGGGCGCCGGCTTGATCGGCTGCGAATTTGCCGACGACCTGCTGGCGGGTGGACATCACGTGACCCTGGTCGACCCCAACCGGCTGCCGCTGGCGGCGTTGGCGGCACCGAGCCTGTCGCAGGGATTGACGCAAGCATGGAGCGGGCGTGCGCTCAGCCTGCGGCTGGGCACAACGGTCGACAGTGTCTGGCACGACGGCGACGTGTTCGCGGTGGCGCTGGCCGACGGCGCGCGCCTGACGGCCGACCTGGTGCTGTCGGCGGTGGGTTTGCGTCCCTCGGTCGCGCTGGCCCAGTCGGCGGGGCTGGAAACGCAGCGCGGCATCGTGGTCGACGCGTTCGGCCAAACCAGCGCGCCAGGCATTTACGCGTTGGGAGACTGCGTGCAATACACCACTAGCGCAGGCAGCCGCGTGCTGCCCTACGTGGCGCCTTTGCTGACGGCAGCGCGCGCGATTGCCGCCTCGCTGGCCGGCACGCCGACCCGGATCGACCTCAAACACGACGCAGTGATCGTCAAAACGCCGAGCTACAAGCTGGCGCTGCTGCCGCCGCCACCGGGAACGGCCGGGGCCTGGGTGGACGAGCATGACGGCGAGCGGACCATCGCGCGCTTTATCGACCAACAGGGAACAATGCGCGGCTTCGGCATGTCGGCGCCCACTCCGGCCTTGCGCCAGAAACTGCAAGCGGAAATGTAACAGCGCCCTAGAAACCGCCGCCCGGCCGTGGTCCGGGCGGCGCGGGCGGCGGTGCCTTTCGCAGCCAGCCCCACAGGCACAGTGCCAGGAAGACGATTTCGCCCATCAGGAGCGGCACCACGGAAGTCCAGGTTTGCGCGCTGACTCGGCCCCGCACCAGCACCGCGTGATCGGCACGCGCAGGATCGACATACGCCGTGATGTGCACGCCAGCGGGATATTTCAGGGCAATGTCGCGCGCACCGCTCCAGGCCCCGCAATACGGATCGCCGAACGCGATCTGGTCGCCGATATGGTCGCGCCCTCGGAGCGGGTACCGGTACTGCAATTGCACTTTGTAGTTCTCGCCTTTGCCGCAACTGGCGCGGACCACGGCCGATACATCGACCAGCGCATCGACCGGGAGCCATGCGTCGCTTGCCACGTATGCTTCGTGCAGCACGCGCGCATAGCGGATCGTAATGAAAAACAATCCCAGCAACACCATCACCGCGAGAAATCCGGCCCAGGAGGACGATTGTTTGGTCGGCATGGCGACGGCTCAGCGGGGCAGCTGGGAAAACAACAGACGCCCGATGCGGCGTCTTCTGCGCATCGCTGCCAGCAGCAACCATGACAAACCGCTAGTGAGGGATGCCATCCCGCCCGTGACGGCCAGACCGAACCGCACGTCCTCCGGCCCTGTGTCCAGCCACGACTGGCCAGGCTGCAGCGGATTGAAATACACATGGGCAGTGGCGCCGCTCTGGAAGCGCGCATCCTTGAACCGCCTGTGTGTTTGTCTGTCACAGCGCACGCCATATTGCACGCTGTAATCGGCCCCGCCTGCATGGTAAACATAGCGCACTTCCTGCTGCGGCGGGCCGGAAGGACAAGGGGCCAGCGAAGCCGCAGCAATCGTGCCCTCCGTTTGCGTCCACGTGTGGCGTGCCACGTAGCTTTGATAGGCATTCAATGCCAAGCCCATCGTGAGCAGCGCGCATAGCGACATGAAGGCAGCAACGAACACCATCAGCGAGTAAAACTTGAGCGACGACATGGAGTGAGAAGAATTTGTTGCGAAAGAGCGCATGCAGACGGCCAATAGAAGGGAGTGGTCAGTATATACGTCGTTAGCGCCTGACATTTCGGTAGAATGCGCCCATGCTGACCGAATTCGACCTCATCAAAGAATATTTCAAGCGCCCCCGCGCCGGCCGCGCCACGCTCGGCATCGGCGACGACTGCGCCCTGCTTGCGCCCACGCCAGGCACACAGATGGCCATCTCCTCGGACATGCTGGTCGAAGGCCGCCACTTCTTCGCCGGCGCCGATGCGCGCATGCTGGGCCACAAATGCCTGGCGGTGAACCTGTCCGACCTGGCAGCCATGGGCGCCAAGCCGGTCGCCTTCACACTGGCGCTGGCCCTGCCCGCCGCCGACCGCGCCTGGCTGGCGCCGTTCTCCGAAGGCTTGTTCGCGCTGGCCGACCAATTCGGCTGTGAACTGATCGGCGGCGACACCACCAAGGGCCCGCTCAACATCTGCATCACCATTTTCGGCGAGACCGCGCCCGGCCACGCGCTGCGCCGCGACGCCGCCCGCGCCGGCGACGACATCTGGATTTCGGGTACGCTGGGCGACGCGCGCCTGGCGCTGGCCCACTACTGGAACGAGGTGGCGCTCAGCGCAAGCGATCTGCAGACGGCCGCGCCGCGCATGCACATGCCGACGCCGCGCGTGGCGCTCGGCATGGCCCTATCAAGCGCGGCCATCGCGCACGCCGCCATCGACATCTCGGACGGCCTGGCCGGCGACATCGGCCACATCCTGGCCGCGTCGAACGTCGGCGCGACCCTGAACGTCGATGCCCTGCCGGCGGGAACAGCGCTGGCCAGGCAGGATGCCGCCCTGCGGCGCCGCTTCACGGCCGCCGGCGGCGACGATTATGAACTGTGTTTTAGCGCCGATCCGGCCCAGCGCGAAGCGGTGCTGGCGGCCGCGCGCGCGGCCGGCACCGCCGTCACCCGCGTCGGCGTCATCGAATCCGCGCCTGGCCTGCGCTTTACGGACGCAGCCGGCGCCCCGCTTTCACTGGCGCTGAGCGGGTTCGATCACTTCGTCAGTCAGTAGCGCGCTCGGCCCCTCGCGCGGGAAGCGGCGCTCGTCGCGTGCCCCGTTGACCAGCCAGTAGTGGTGGAAAGCGAGCCGGATATTGTCGCGCAGCTGGGTGTCGTCCCAGGGCTTGGTATAGAAGCGATAGATGGCGCCGCGGTTGATCGAATCGAGCACCGCTTCCAGCCCCGTGTAACCGGACAGGATGATGCGGATCGTCTCCGGGTACATTTCCTTGACCTTGCTGAGAAACTCGGTCCCGCTCATGCCGGGCATGCGCTGGTCGCACACGATCACGTGCACGCGGTGCAGCGCCAGCATCTCGAACCCCTCCTCGGGCGAGAGCGCGGTCAGGATCTTGTAGTTATCGCGCCTGAACAGGCGGTGCAGCGAGGACAGCACATTGGCATCGTCGTCCACCAGCAGCAGCGTCTGGCGGTTCGATTCGCGCGGCTCCTCGTTCGACGGCAGCGCGCGGTTGGCCGTCAGCAGTTCGCCCATCTCGCGCGCCGGCAGCGGGCGGCTGAAATGGAAGCCCTGGATTTCGTCGCAGCGGTGGCGCCGCAGGAAAGCCATCTGGGCGCGCGACTCCACGCCTTCGGCGATGACCAGCATCTTCATGCTGTGCGCCATGCTGATGATGGCCAGCGCGATGGCCGCGTCGTCCGGGCTGACCGTGATGTCGCGGACAAACGCAATATCGATCTTGAGCTTGTCGATCGGGAAGCGCTTGAGGTAGGCCAGGCTCGAATAGCCGGTCCCGAAATCGTCGATCGCGACCTTGATGCCCAGCGCTTTCAGGCGCGTGAGCACGGCGATGGTGTGCTCGGCGTTGGTCATCAACGCGCTCTCGGTCAGTTCCAGCTCCAGCAGCGAGGGGTCGATGTTGTGGCGCGCGATGGCCGCGCGCACATCGGCTTCCAGGTCGCCTTCGACGAACTGGCGGCTCGAGACATTGACCGCCACCCGCAGCTCGCCCACGCCGGTGGCCATCCACTGCGCGATCTGGCGGCACGCTTCGTCCAGGATCCAGGCGCCGACCCGCACGATCAGGCCGGTCTCCTCCATCACGGGAATGAACTCGGCCGGGTAGACCAGGCCGAAGCCGGCCCGGTTCCAGCGCAGCAGCGCTTCGGCGCCGCTCACATGGCCGGTGGAGAGCGTCATCTTGGGCTGGTAGTAGAGCAGGAACTCATTGTTATCGAGGGCCTTGCGCAGCGCCAGTTCCAGGTCGAGCCGCGCCAGCACCTGCACGTTCATGCCGGCCGTGAAGAAGCGGTAGCCATCGCGCCCCGCTTCCTTGGCGCGCACCATGGCGGTGTCGGCGTAGCGCACCAGCGTTTCGGGATCGGTGGCGTCTTCCGGAAACATCGAGATGCCGATGCTGGTGGTCAGGCCCACCTGCTGGCCCTGCAGGTCGAACGGGGCGCGCAGCGCTTCCCGCACCTCGTTGGCGACGTTGACCGCGTCCTGCTGGTCGCGCGTCATGGTCAGAATCAGGCCGAATTCGTCGCCGCCCAGGCGGCCCACCGTGTCGCGGATGCGCACGCATTGCACCAGCCGGTTGCTGAACTGGCGCAGCAGCTCGTCGCCCTGGGCCGCGCCGACCGAATCGTTGACGATCTTGAAGCGGTCGAGCGCGATGAACAGCACCGCGATGCGCCATTGCTTGTCCTCGGCGATCTCGATCGCTTCGCGCAGGGTCTGATAAAACAGGGTGCGGTTGGGCAGACCTGTCAGGCTGTCGTAACTGGCCAGGTGCTTGAGCCGCTGCGCCGCCAGCAGCCGTTCGCTGATGTCGCGCGCGACCGCGATCAGCACGTGGACCCCGCCCAGCATCTGCACCTGCCAGTAGGTTTCGACCGGCACCAGGGTCTCGTCGGCGCGCCGCAGTTTGGCTTCGATCAGTTCCGGGTCGCCCCCGTCGTCGGTGCGGGCGGCCTGCTGCGCCAGTTCTTCCGGCGTGGCCAGGCCCAGCCCGGCCGGCGCCACCGCCAGCAGCTGCTCGCGCGTAAAACCGAGCATGCGGCAGGCGCCGTCGTTCACGTCGAGCAGCGTCATGCCGTCCATGTCGATCAGGAAGATGGCGTCGGCGGTGGCGTCCATCGCACTGCGGAAACGCTGCAGCTCGGCGGTGCGCTCGCGCACGGTCTGCTCCAGGCGCACGCCGTAGTCGCGCGACTCGCGGTGCATCAGGCGCACTTCGAGCATGTTGCGGATGCGGGTCAGCACTTCCACCGGGTCGAAAGGCTTGCCGACAAAGTCGCGCGCGCCGGCGTCGAGCGCGGCCAGCTTCTTGTCCGGTTCGGCCGTCACCACCAGCACCGGCAGGTAGGCGCCGGTCTCCATCGGCTTTAAGGCTTCCATCACTTCGAAGCCGCTCATGGCCGGCATGTGCAGGTCGAGGATGATCAGGTCGTAGCGGTTCTTCTCGTGCAGCGCGGCCACCACGGTCGGATCGGTGGTACTGCTCACGTTGGTGTAACCGGTGTTGGTGAGCAGGTATTCGAGCAGCTGCACGTTGACGGTCTGGTCGTCGACGATCAGGATGCGCGCGGCATGAATGTCATCGAGATTGATCATGAGGCCCCCGCTTTCGGTTCGGCGCGCAGCGCATCGATCATGGCCAGCGTGCTGGCGATCGCGTCGTTGAACTCCTCGATGTTGATCGGCTTGGTGAGATAGCGGTAGAAGCCGGCATGCAAGCCTTTTTCCACGTCGCGCGGCATGGCGTTGGCGGTCAGCGCCAGCACCGGGATATGGCTGGTGCGCGGATCGCGCCGCAGCTCGGCCAGCGCGTCGGTGCCGCTCATGCCGGGCAGGTTCAGGTCCATCAAGATCAGGTCGGGCCGGTGGGCCTTGGCCATTTCGATGCCCAGGTGCGCGTCATGGGCCGAGAGCAGGCGCAGGTCGGGACGGAAGCCCACGATTTCCTGCACCAGGCGCAAGTTGGCCGGGTTGTCTTCCACGTACAGCAGGGTGTGGGTGACGGTGTGCCCGCTGGCCTCCTTGCGTTCGAGCGGCAGCACGGTCCCCGACGGCAGCACCGACGGCACCGGCTCGGTCAGCGCCAGTTCGATCCAGAACAGGCTGCCCACGCCGACGCTGCTCGACACGCCGATGGACCCGCCCATCAGTTCGACCAGGCGACGCGTGACAACCAGCCCGATGCCGGTGCCCTCTTCGCTGCCGTTTTCCTGGCCCAGCCGGTTGAACGGTTGGAACAGCGCCGCGATCTGATCGGCGCGCAGGCCCAGGCCCGTGTCCTGCACCGACAGGCGGATCCGGTTCGGCCCCTGCGGGGTGCAGTCGAAGACCACCGCGCCCAGCTCGCGGTTGTACTTGACGGCGTTGCTGAGCAAATTGAGCAGCACCTGCTTGAGGCGCGTGCGGTCGGCCAGCACCACCGCGCCGGTCGCGTCGGGGAACAGCATGCGGATCTTGCGCGGTCGCCCCATCGGTTCGACCATGTCGCGGCATTCGGCCAGGATGTCGTCCAGCGCCACAGGCTCCATCGACAGCGCCACCGTGCCCGATTCGACCTTGGCCAGGTCGAGAATTTCGTTGATCAGGGTGAGCAGGTGGCGGCCCGACTTGAGAATGTGGTTGGCGAATTCGCGCTTTTGCGGGATCGTGGTGGGCAGCGATTCGGAGGTCAGAATCTGGGCGAAGCCGAGGATCGCATTGAGCGGCGTGCGCAGCTCGTGGCTCATCGACGACAGGAAGGCCGACTTGGCCGCGTTGGCGCTGTTGGCCGCTTCCATCGCCAGCGCCAGTTCGTCGTTGATCGCTTCGAGCTGGCGCGTGCGCTCCTGGACCCGGCCTTCGAGGCGCTCGTTCAGGCGCATCACTTCTTCCTGGGCCCGCGCGCGTTCGTCCGCTTCGCGCGCCAGCGCCTGGTTGGAGTATTCAAGGGCCCCGGTGCGCGCTTCAATCTCGGACAGCATGGCGTTGAAGGAATCGGCCAGTTCGCCCGTTTCGTCGTTGCTGATACGGGTGGCGCGGCGCGAATAGTCGCGCGTGGCGACCACTTCGCGCGCCACGTCGCTGATCGACAGGATCGGCGTGGTCAGGACCTGGCCCAGGCGCCCCGTGAGCAGAAACGCGATGACCAGCGCGATCAGGATCACCCCCAGCGCCACCAGCGCATAGTCGAGCGCGCGCGAGACCAGCTTGTATTCGGCGCGCAGGAACACGGTGCCGAGCACTTCGCCGTTCTCGATCACAGGCCGGAAAATCAGCAGATGGTTGCCGTCGACGCGGATGCCGGCCGCTTCCGGTCGCGCCGGCAGCGCCAGCGTGTCGCCGGGCGCGGCGTAGGACGCGAACAGGGTGCCGTCCGCTTCGTAAATGGCGCCGGCGCGCACCGCCGGCCGGATTCGCAGCAGGGCCAGGTTATCGGTAGCGAGCTTCTTGTCGTCGAAGGTGAGCGCGGCCGAGGTCATGCGGCCCATCAGTTCGGCCTGGGTCGCCATGTCCGACAGCAGCGAGCGGTGGTAGGAACGCAAGTCGTACACGATCAGGGCGCTGATCGACACCAGCAGCGCGGCCAGCGTGGCCAGCAGCACCACCGCCACCAGCTTCTTGCGGATCGAACGCAGGCGGATCATGAAGCCCCCCGCACCCGGTGCGCCACCGCCAGCATGCGCGCGCTGATGCGCAGACCGCTGGCGGCCACGGGGCGCATCAGCACGTCGAAACGCAGGCGTTCGGCGTCCACCACAAAGTTGATCATGCAGCCGGGGTCCGCGTCCTGCGCCGTGTCGGACACGGTCAGCAGCGCCAGTCCCTGGGCGGCGGCCAGCAGCTCGCGCGCGGCGCCGGCGCCCGTCGAACTGTCGATAAACAGGATGTGCAGGCCGGTCAGCGCGTCGCCGGGACGGATCCGTCGCACCGCCACCGGATGGCCGTTGACGTTGCGGCCGGCGGCCATGGCCGCCAGCGCATCGGCCAGGGGCCCGCTGCCGGCCACGCCGATGTCGAGCACGCTGTCGGGATGGGCGAAGCTGGCCTCGGGCCACTCGACAAATCCGGCGAACTTGAGCAGATAGGCGGCCTTGACCTGGCGCTCGAGCGGCGCATTGACGGCGCCGGGCGTCTGCGCCCGCGCTACCCCGAACAGGGCAAGCAGAGCGAGCAGAAGCGACGCCAGCGCACCAGGCCGGCGCCAGAGTGGGGCCGGCGCGCTCAGCGCGGCCATGGGCACTCCAGGTTCACGGGATCCGAGGACATGTTTTTCCAGTTCCAAATGCGGGCACAGTTTCTTACCCATACGCAATTGAAGAATAGCAGGCCGCTCAACAGGAACGGCGCACGCCTGAGCGCGTCCCTCTGTTCTATGTCAAGACACTCTACGCCGCTTTGTGCGGTCTTGCTGACCTTTTTGCAAACATTGCAGGCCGGCCAGAGGACGTCCCGCGCCGGCTGCATGGTAAAGTAGCCCCCATCGCCAATACCGCACCAAGGAGTCCCTCGTGACCGACGACATTCTCGACCTGGCGGCCCGGGCCGGCCGCGCGCTGCAGGCCAAGGGCTGGCTGCTGGCCACGGCCGAATCGTGCACCGGCGGCGGCGTGGCCCAGGCCATCACCGAGATTGCCGGCTCCAGCGCATGGTTCGAGTGCGGGTTTGTCACCTACTCCAACGCCGCCAAAACCGGAATGCTGGACGTGCCGGCCGCGCTGATCGCGCAATGGGGGGCCGTGAGCGAAGAAGTGGCGGCGGCGATGGCCGAAGGCGCCCTGGCCAACAGCGACGCCCACGTGGCGCTGTCGACCACCGGCATTGCCGGCCCCGGCGGCGCAGTGCCCGGCAAGCCGGTCGGCACCATCTGCTTCGGCTGGAGCCGCGGCGGTCAAACCCGCACCGAACGGCTGGTATTGACGGGCGACCGGCACGCGGTGCGCGAACAGAGCGTGGTCCATGCCTTGCAAGGTTTGCTACGCTTCATCGCATAGACGCAGCCGCGCGGCGCGAGGACGATGCTTTTGGGCCAAAATGGGCGACAATAGCGCACCAGCATACTTTTCGGGAGCTCCTCGATGCACAACACGGTTCACTTCATCCTCCAGGGCAAAGGCGGCATCGGCAAGACGCTGGTCTCGACCATCCTGGCGCAATGGCTCGCGACCAAGGACGAACAGCCGCTGCGCTGCTACGACACCGACCAGGAAAACGCGACCTTCTCGCGCTACAAGGCGATGGACGTCAAGCACGTGCCGGTCATGACCGACAGCCGCATGATCGATCCCAAGCGCTTCGACGCCCTGATGATCGACCTGCTCGAGGAAGACGGCAACTGCGTGATCGACAACGGCGCCAATACCTTCTCGCCGCTGATGGGCTACCTGCTCGAAAACGATTGCTTCGACCTGCTCAAGGAATCGGGCCGCAAGGTCTACATCCACAGCATCGTCGGCGGCGGCGATACCCTGCACGACACCGCCATGGGCTTCGTCTCGACCGCCAAGTCGACCGACGTGCCGCTGGTGCTGTGGGAGAACGAGCACTTCGGCCTGCTGCAATCGGCCAGCGGCAAGGTGTTCACAGAATCGCAGACCTATGCCGACCACGCCGCGCGCGTGTGCGGCCGCATCGTGCTCTCGCAGCGCAATGCCGACACCTTCGGCGCCGACATCAAGAAGATGAACACGGCGCGCCTGACGGCCACCGAAGTGCGCGAGAGCGACAAGTTCAATGTCATGGAAAAGCAGCGCATCAAGGTCGTGTTCCGCGACCTGTTCGAGCAGCTCGACAAGGTCAACTGGTAAGCGCGATGGACCAGCAAAAACTGCGCACCCTGGTATTCGAAAAAACCGGTGTCAAGATCGACATCGACGACCCCGTGTTCGCCCTGGTCGCGCTCAACGAGGCGGTGCTGGCCGAGGCGGTCGAACGCCACGTGGCGCTGCTCGACGACGCCACCGCGAGCCTGGCCGAACAGGCGCAAGCTTTGCTGGGCGGCGGTCATGTGCCGGCGCCGGCAACGCGGCCTGCCGCCACCGCCGCCCTGCTCAAGCCGACGCCAGCTGCCGCCAGCCTGCCGCCCGAAGCGCGCCTGATGGCCATCGCCGGCGGCGCTGCCGTGCTGTGCGCGCTGCTGGTGCTGCTGGGCCAGGCCCTGTTCTTCAAACCGGCGAGCGTGCCGCCATCGACCGTGATCGCCAAGGAACTGACGCCCGACCAGGCGCAGGCGATCCGCAACGGCGAAAAGCTGGCCGCCATCGTCCAGAAACTGGACGCCAAAACCCGTAACGCCATTCAGGCAGAAATGCAAAAGCCGTGACCAAGTCTCCTCTCTCGCTGCTGGCCGTACCCGCGCTCGTTCTGAGCCTGGGCGGGGCCGTGCCGGCGCTCGCCGTGCCGCAGCTGCCGATCGAAAAATACACCCTGCCCAACGGCCTGGAAGTGATCCTGGTCGAAGACCACAAGCTGCCGCTGGTGACCGTCAATATCTGGTACCACGTGGGCGCGGCCAACGAAACGCCGGGCCTGACCGGCTTTGCGCACCTGTTCGAGCACATGATGTTCGCCGCCACCAAGCACGCGCCGCGCGGCCTGGTCGACAAGCTGATGGAAGGCGCCGGCGCCACCGATTCAAACGGCAGCACCGATTTCGACCGCACCAATTACTACGACACGCTGCCGTCGAACCAGCTGGAACTGGCGCTGTGGGCGCACGCCGACCGCATGGGCTATCTGCTCGACGTGCTGGACCAGAAGGCGCTGTCGAACCAGCAGGACGTGGTGCGCAACGAGCGCCGCGAGAGCGTCGAGAACGAACCGTACGGGATCGTCACCGAAGCGCTGCACCACCATCTGTTCCCGGCCACCCATCCATATCACGGCAACATCATGGGGTCGCACGCCGACATCCAGTCGGCCAAGCTGTCCGACATCCGCGCCTTCTTCACGCGCTACTACGCGCCCAACAACGCGAGCATGGTGATCGCAGGCGACATCGACAAGGCGGCCGTGCGCAAGCTGGTCGAGAAATACTTCGGCAGCTTCCCGCGCGGGGCCGACGTGCCGCACCCGGACGTGGTCACGCCGCCGATCACGGCCGAACGGCGCGTGGTGGTGGCCGACCGGGTCGAACTGCCGCGCGTGATCATGGGCTGGCTGACCACGCCCGCCTACCGCAAGGACGACGCCGAACTGTCGATCGCGGCCCAGATCCTGGCCGGCGGCAAAGCCAGCCGCCTGTACCGCTCGCTGGTGTACGACAAGCAGCTGGCCCAGGACGTGGGCGCGGCCCAGCATGGCGGCGCCCTCACCTCGGTATTCGAGATCGACGTCACGGCCCGCGCCGGCCACACGGCGCACGAGATCGAAACGGCGATCGACGCCGAACTCGATCGCCTGCGCACGGCCGGCCCCACGCTGCAGGAAGTGCAGCGCGCCCAGTACGCGATCGAGACGGCGCTGTTCGCCTCGATGGAAAAGCTGGGCGGCGACGGCCTGGCCGACCTGCTCAACGAATACAACCAGTTCGTGGGCGACCCCAATTACCTGGCCCAGGACCTGGCGCGTTACCGCGGCGTGACCCCGGCCGACGTGCAGCGCGTGGTCGCGGCCCAGCTGGCGCGCCATGCGCGCGTGGTGGTGCACGGCGTGCCCGGCACCCCGGTGCTGCCGCCCGAAGTGCCGGTCACCAAACCGAAAGGCCGCCAGCCGAAAGCCAGCGGCGTGAACGCGGCCGAAGCGTGGCGCCACACGGTGCCGCCCGCCGGCCCCGCGCCCAAGGTGGTGCTGCCGGCAGCGCGCTCGTTCACCCTGGCCAATGGCTTGACGGTGCTACACCACTACAACCCGGGCCTGCCGCTGGTGGCGGCCGAGATCGTGGTGCGCGCCGGCGCCAGCGCCAATCCGGCCCAGCGCCCGGGCCTGGCCGGCTTTACCGCCGCCATGCTCGACGAGGGCACGGCCAAGCGCAGCGCGCCCCAGATCGCCGACGACCTGGCCCAGCTGGGCGCCCACTTCAGCGCCGGCAGCGGCGCCGAAACCTCGCTCATCTCGCTCATGTCGCTCAAGGCGAACTTCGGCAAGACGCTCGAGATCGCGGCCGACATCGTGCGCAACCCCGCCTTCCCCGAAGCCGAAGTGGCGCGCCAGCGCGCCAGCCGCCTGGGCGACCTGGCCCAGCACCTGGAAGACGCAAGCGCCATGGCCGATGAAATGGCCAGCCTGGCGCTGTACGGCAGCGGCCATCCGTTCGCCTGCGGTTCGCTGGGCACGGAAGCAGCGATCAAGGCCACCACGCGCGCCGACCTGGTCGCGTTCTGGCAGCGCCACTACCTGCCCAACAATACCGCGCTGGTGCTGTCGGGCGACCTGAACGAAGCCGAAGCGCGGGCCCTGGCCGAAACCTATTTCGGCAGCTGGGCCGAAGGCCCGGCCAGCGTGCGGCCCAAGGCCACGCCGGTGCCCACCCAGGCCCGCGTGGTGCTGGTGCCGAAGGCCGAATCGTCGCAGACGGCGCTGCAGGTGACCCTGCTCGGCACCGACCGCAAGACGCCCGACTACGCGGCGCTGGAAGTGATGAACGCGGCGCTGGGCGGCCTGTTCACCAGCCGCATCAACACCAACCTGCGCGAAGACAAAGGCTACAGCTACGGCGTGTATTCGATGTTCGACTACCGCCGCAGCGCCGGACCGTTCGAGATCGTGGGCAGCGTGCGCACCAACGCCACCGGGGCCTCGGTGGCCGAGATCTTCAAGGAAGTGAAGGCCCTGCGCGAGCATCCGCTCACCCAGGAAGAACTGCAGACCGCGATCAATGCCCAGGTGCTGTCGCTGCCGGGCCACTTCGACACCAACGAAGGCGTGGGCGGCAGCCTGGCCAGCATCTTCGCCTACGACCTGCCGCTCGACTACTACAGCACCCTGGCCGAGCAGTACCGCAGCGTGACCGCCGAGCAGGTGCAGGCCATGGCCGTCAAGTACCTGGTGCCGGAAAAGATGGTGGTGGTGGCCGTGGGCGACCGCAAGAAAATCGAACCGCAGCTCAAAAAACTCAAGCTCGGCCCGATCGAAGTACGCGACGCCGACGGCCCGCTCCATTAAACACGACGCAAGCAGAACATGACCTCAGCCCATCACGATCACGACCACCACGACCATGACCACGACCACCATGGTCACGGCCACCATCACCACCATCACGCGGCGCCGAACGGCAATGAACGCGCCTTCGCGCTCGCGGTCGGCCTGAACTCGCTGTTCGTGGCGATCGAATTCACTTACGGCTTCATCGCCAACTCCACCGCGCTGATGGCCGACGCCGGCCACAATCTGTCGGACGTGCTGGGGCTGATGCTGGCCTGGGGCGCGGCCGTGCTGGCCAAACGTTCGCCGAGCGGGCGCTTTACCTACGGCTTGCGCAGCTCGTCGATTTTGGCGGCGTTGCTCAACGCATTGCTGCTGATGATGGCTTGCGGCGCGATCGGCTGGGAAGCGGTGCACCGGATCGCGGTGCCCGCGCCGGTGGCCGGCACCACGGTGGCGATCGTGGCGGCCATCGGCGTGGCGATCAACGGTTTTTCGGCCTGGCTGTTCATGGCCGGCAGCAAGGACGACATCAATGTGCGGGGCGCTTATCAGCACATGGCGGCCGACGCCGTGATTTCATTGGGGGTGGTGGTGTCGGGCCTGGCCATCATGGGCACCGGCTGGACCTGGCTCGATCCGGTGGTCAGCATCGTGATCGTGCTGTTCATCCTGGGCAGCACCTGGGCCCTGCTCAAGGAATCGCTGCGCCTGGTGCTGGCGGCGGTGCCGGAGAATGTGGATGCGGCCAAGGTCAGCAAATTTTTGGCGTCGCAACCGGGCGTCTCGGCGATCCACGACCTGCACATCTGGGCCATGAGCACGACCGAGAACGCGCTCACCGCGCACCTCGTGATCCCGGGCGGCTATCCGGGCGACGCGGCGATCGACGCCATCGTGGCCCAGCTCAAATCAGACTACGCGATCGACCATTGCACGCTGCAAGTCGAACAGGGCACCACCGTTCACGGCTGCACCCTGCACGCACAACACTAAGCCAGATTGGCGTACAACGCTGTCGACAGATAGCGTTCGCCGAACGACGGGATGATGGTGACGATCAGCTTGCCCGCGTTTTCCGGGCGGCGCGCCACCTGCATCGCGGCCCACAGCGCCGCGCCCGATGAAATCCCCACCAACAAGCCTTCGGCGCTGGCGGCCGCGCGCGCGGTGGCGAAGGCATCGTCGTTCTTGACGGTGATGACTTCGTCGTAGCTGTGCGTGTTGAGCACGGCCGGCACGAAGCCGGCGCCGATACCCTGGATGGGGTGCGGCCCCTTGGTCCCCTTGGACAGCATGGGCGACGCTTCGGGCTCCACCGCGATCACCTGAAAGCCCGGTTTGCGCGACTTGATCACTTCGGACACGCCCGTGATGGTGCCGCCCGTGCCCACGCCGGCCACCAGGATGTCGACCTGGCCGTCGGTGTCGCGCCAGATTTCCTCGGCCGTGGTACGGCGGTGCACCTCGGGATTGGCGGGGTTGTTGAACTGCTGCGGCATGAAGTAATTGGGATTGGCGGCCACCAGTTCCTCTGCCGTGCGGATCGCGCCCAGCATGCCTTCCGGGCCGGGCGTGAGCACCAGCTCGGCGCCGTAGGCGCGCAGCAGGATGCGCCGCTCGCTGCTCATGGTTTCGGGCATGACCAGCTTGCAGCGGTAGCCGCGCGCCGCGCACACCATGGCCAGCGCGATGCCGGTGTTGCCGCTGGTGGGCTCGACGATCACGGTGTCCGGGCCGATCTTGCCGGCCGCTTCGGCCGCTTCGATCATGGCCAGGCCGATCCGGTCCTTGACGCTGTGGGCCGGGTTGTAGAACTCGAGCTTGGCCAGGATCTCGGCGCCCGCGCCCTTGGCCAGGCTGCGGATCCGGACCAGCGGGGTATTACCGATCAACTCCGTGACATCGTTTGCGATTCTCATGCCATTCTCCCCGCTTAAGTATGTGGACTTACTTGACGTCGACCAGCTGCACATCGAAGATCAGATCGGCGCCCGGCGCGATCATGGTGCCGGCGCCGCGCGAACCGTAGGCCAGGTGGCTCGGGATGATCAAGGTGCGCTTGCCGCCCACCCGCATGCCCTTGATGCCCTGGTCCCAGCCCTTGATCACGCGCCCGGTGCCGAGCACGAATTCGAGCGGCTCGCCGCGGCTGATCGAGGAATCGAACTGGCGGCCGCGCTGGCGCGGCGCCATCGGCTTGTACAGCCAGCCGGTGTAGTGGACGAATACTTTGGAGCCTGGCAGCGCTTCGGCGCCCTTGCCGATCACGGTGTCGGTTTTGACCAGCGGATCGAGCACAGGTTCGGCCGGCACCACCGGCGTCGGCGCCACCACCGGCGGCGGCACCACAGCTTCGGTTGGCGCGGTCACGGGCGGGGCCACGGGCGCGACCGGTGCGACCGGGGTTTCCTGTGGCTGGACGGTGGCGGAGGCGCTTTGGCCGGCATTCTGGGCCAGCACCGCGCCGGCGGCGCAAAGCATCACGACAAACAGGGAACGACGCATCATTGTGTGTTCTTTCAAATGGTAAGAGTGGAACAGGATGGTTCTATGATAACCGCAGGTTCGGCTAGCTTGATCAGGACGTGTCCTGCAGCCATCATACCGAAGGTGGCGGTGACCACCATGCTGGAACCGAAACCGGCGCAGTTGAGACCGGTCACGGCATCGACTTCGCAGCTGGCGTCCGTTTCCGGCATGCGCAGCGGTTCCATCGAGAATACCGCATCGACATGAAATTTGGTTTTGATGCTGCGAGGGAATCCATATTGGCTGCGCAAACGCTTGCGCACCATTTTCAGCAGCGGCTCCTGCTCGGTCTTGGACAGGTCGCGCACGCCGATGCGGGTGGCGTCGACCTGGCCGCCGGCGCTGCCGATGGTGATCACCGGCAGCTGCTGGTCGCGGCAGTAGGCAATCAGGGCGGCCTTGGACTTGACGCTGTCGATGGCGTCCACCACGTAATCGAAACCTTTGCCGCCGATCATCCGGGCGACATTCTCGGGCTCGACAAAATCCTCGACCAGGTGCACCCGGCAGGCGGGATTGATCTGGGCGATGCGTTCGGCCAGCGCGCCGATCTTGGCCTGGCCGATGGTGCCGGTGAGCGCCTGGATCTGGCGGTTGATGTTCGATTCGGCCACGTTGTCGAGGTCGATCAAGGTCAGTTGCCCGATGGCGCTGCGGGCCAGCGCTTCGACGATCCAGGAACCGACGCCGCCGACCCCGACCACGCACACGTGGGCGGCGCGAAAGCGCGCCAGCGCTGGCTGCCCGTACAGGCGGCCGATGCCGCCGAAACGGCGCTCCATGTCGACTTCGTCGGCGTCAGCAGGGAAAATGTGGGTGTTGATGGTATTCATGCCGCCATTTTAACGGACGCAGCCGTTCGGACTGCTCTAAAATGAGACTGTAATCAGACTAGCAACCCTCGAAAGCCCACGATGAACATCCTGCCCGACACCGCTCCCGGATTCGACCAGCCAATTGCCGTGCTCAAGCACTGCCACGACCGCATCCGCAAGCAGCTCGCCACCCTGGACAAGCTGTGCGACCACTTGCCGGCCCATGGCGCGGACACCCAGGCCCAGCAGGCGGCCGCGGCCGTGATCAAGTATTTCGACAAGGCCGCTCACCTGCACCACGAAGATGAAGAACATGACCTGATCCCCATGCTGCAAGCGAGCGCCCAGGGCGAGGACGCGGCCTTGCTGGGCCAGCTGGTGCCGCTGATCCTGTCCGAACACAACCAGATGGATGCGATGTGGCAAGGGCTGCACGAGCAGCTCAAGGCCATCGCCGACGGCAGCGGCGCCGCATTGCGCGAGAGCGACGTACGCCGCTTCGGCCAATTGTATGCGGCCCACATGGAACGCGAAGAAGGCCAGGTCGCGCCGATGGCCAAGCGCCTGTTCAGTGCGGCGCAGATGGCGCAACTGGGCGACGCCATGCAGATGCGGCGCGGCATCGCCACCCCGGTCAGCGCGGGCGAGGCGGTGGCCAACCTGCGCAAGGATTACGGCCAGGCCACACTGTCCGAACACGATGTGGCGCTGGACCCGATCGTGCAATTTAATGCCTGGTTCGAACAGGCGCTCAAGGCCGAAGTGAACGAGCCGAACGCGATGAGCGTGGCCACGGTCGACGGCAACGGCCGGCCCACCTCGCGGATTGTATTAATCAAACAATTCGACGAACGCGGCTTCACCTGGTACACCAATTACGACAGCCAGAAAGGCCGCCAGCTGGCCGCCAATCCGTTCGCCGCCCTGCTGTTCTTTTGGCCTGAACTAGAACGCCAGGTCCGGATCGAAGGTAAGGTGGTACGTACCTCGGCCGAAGAGAGCGACACCTATTTCCACAGCCGTCCTCTCAAAAGCCGGCTCGCTGCCATCGCCTCGGCGCAAAGCATGCCCATCGCCAACCGTGCAGCACTGGAACACCATTACGACGCCGTTGCGCAACAATTCGGCGAGGAACCGCCGCGCCCGGACCACTGGGGCGGGTTCCGCCTGGTACCGGAACGGCTCGAATTCTGGCAAGGCCGCCGTTCACGTTTTCACGACCGCATCGTCTACACGCTGCAGCCGGACGGCAGCTGGCAGCGCGAGCGGTTGCAACCCTAGCGCAGCGCGCCACGCCTGCTGCGCCTGACGCAGGAGGTGTGCCGTGTTCGACGAAATCCGACTCAAGGCCTGGAGTGCAGGCTTGCGCAGCAAACTGACGCTGCCGCTGCGCGTCGAACTGTGGAATGGCGAGCGGATCGATTTCTCTCCCGCCGCGCCGCGCGTGACCGTCCACATTCCCGACGCAGGCGCGCTGCGCTACCTGCTCAAGCCGTCGCTGTACAACCTGGGCACCGCCTACGTGGAAGGCGCAATCGGCGTGACCGGCCGCGCGCGCGACATGCTCGACGTGGTGGGCACGCTGGCCGCCAGCAGCGCGGCGAGGGGCGGCCTGCTGCAGCGCTGGCGCCCGGGGCCGCACACGCGCGCGCAAGACGCGGCGGCCGTGCGCTATCACTACGACGTCTCCAACGATTTTTACCGCGCTTGGCTCGACCCGGCCATGGTCTATTCCTGCGCCTACTTCGAGCAGGGCGACGAAACCCTGGCCGACGCGCAGCGCAAGAAGATCGACCATATCCTGCGCAAGATCGGCTTGCGGCCCGGCCAGTCGCTGCTCGACATCGGCTGTGGCTGGGGCGCGCTGGCGATCCGCGCGGCGCAGCGCTTCGGCGCACGCTGCGTGGGCATCACGCTGTCCGAGAACCAGGCGGCGCTGGCGCGCGAACAGGTGGCGCGCGCGGGCATGGGCCACCTGGTCGAGATCCGCCTGGAAGACTACCGCGATGTGCGCGGCAAGTTCGACCGCGTGACCAGCGTCGGCATGTTCGAGCATGTGGGCTTGCGCCAGCTGCCCGCGTATTTTGCGCGCATGCGCGCGCTGCTCGAGGACGACGGCGTGGCCATGAACCACGGCATCACCAGCACCAATATCCACAGCCGCGCCGCGCCCTATGGCGGCGGCGAATTCATCGGGCGTTATGTGTTCCCGCAGGGCGAGCTGGGACATATCGGGACGGTGCTGCGCGCCATGCAGGAAGGCGGACTGGAAGCGCTGGACGTGGAAAACCTGCGCCGCCACTACGCGCGCACCTGCGCTGCCTGGACCGACAATTTCGAGGCCAACGCCGCGCATATCAAAACGCTGACCGACGCGCGGCGCTTCCGGATCTGGCATGTGTATCTGGCCGGCTGCACGTACGCGTTCACCAACGACTGGATCAGCCTGTACCAGATCGTGTGCCGCAAGGCGGGCAAGGATCCGGGGGCCATTCCCTGGTCGCGACGCTATATGTATCAATAAACCCGTCGCCCTCGCAAAGGAGGGGCGACGTTAACGCATGCCGTCCGGACCGGCCGCGATCAGCGCATGCAGGGCCGCATACACTTCCTCGACCGCACCGCCCAGCTCCTGCGCCTGGCCGCGCCACTGCGCCGCCTGGGCCGGTTCGTGCAGACTGGCCGACATGCGCTCGGCCTGCGAGATGGCGCGCTGGGCGCCAAAGTTCACCAGCACGCCCTGCAGGCTGTGCACGGCCCGCTGCGACGCCGGCAAGTCGTCGGCCGCCAGCGCTTCGTACAGGGTCTGCATCAGCTGCGGTCCGTCGTCGATGAACAGGGCCGCCAGCTCCAGCAGCAAGCCGGTATCGCCATCCAGGCGCAGCAGCGCGCCGCGCCAGGCCAGCACGGGGCCGGCCTGCTCGACGTGGAAGCGGCTCACCAGCTGGCGCAGCCGCTCGCTGTCGATCGGCTTGGACAAATAATCGTCCATGCCCGCTTCCAGGCAGCGTTCGCGGTCGCCCTGCATGGCGCGCGCCGTCATGGCGACGATCGGCAAGTGGCCGCCGTGCACCGCTTCCCACTGGCGGATGCGGCGCGTGGCCGTCATGCCGTCCAGCTCGGGCATCTGCACATCCATCAAGATCAGGTCGAAGCCGCCGTGCATGCTGCGCTCGCAGGCATCGATGCCATTGTCGACGACGGTGATGCGGTGCCCCATTTTTTCCAGCAGGCGCAGGGCCAGGCGCTGGTTGACGGGGTTGTCCTCGGCCAGCAGGATGCGCAAGCCCGTGCCGCCGCTGTCCGACTGCGCGGCCGGCGGCACGCTCAGCAACAAGTCGGGTGGCGGTTCGGCCGCCTCGCCCGGCTCCGGCACGGGCGGCAAGTCGACCGCGGCGTGGTACAGCGGCACCGTGAAGCGGAAGGTGCTGCCCTTGCCCTCGACACTGTCGACGGCGATGTCGCCTTGCATCAGGATCACGAGGCGGCGGCAGATGGTCAGGCCCAGGCCGGTGCCGCCGAACTGGCGCGTGGTCGAGCCGTCCACTTGCGAGAACGCTTCAAAGATCAGCTGCTGCTTGTCGGGCGGGATGCCGATCCCGGTGTCGCTGACGGCAAACGTCATCTCGCAGCGGTCTTCCGACTCGGCGCCCAGCGCCAGCGCCAGCGTCACGTTGCCCCGTTCGGTGAACTTGATGGCGTTGCCGAGCAGGTTGATCAGCACCTGGCGCAGGCGCCCCGGGTCGCCCCGCACCGTGCGCGGGATATTGGGCGGCAGCTCGACCCGCAGTTCCAGGCCCTTCTGCTGGGCGCGCACGGTCATCGGGCGCACCGTTTCGCGCACCAGCTGGCGCAGGTCGAACGGCACTTCTTCCAGGTCCAGCTTGCCGGCCTCGATCTTGGAAAAATCGAGGATGTCGTTGACGATGTTGAGCAAGGCGTCGGCCGAGGCCTTGACCAGGGCGATGTCGTCGCGCTGCTCGGGCGCGAGCTCCGATTCGAGCACCAGCTCGGTCATGCCGAGGATGCCGTTCATGGGGGTGCGGATTTCGTGGCTCATGTTGGCCAAAAAGTCGCTTTTCGCGCGGCTGGCCGCCTGGGCCGATTCGACCGCGCGCTGCATGGCGTCGCGCGCGGCGCGCTGTTCGCTCACATCGATCGAAAAGCCCAGCAGATACGATTCGCCGCCGCTGTGGATCACGATGCGGTTGACCACCAGGTCGATCGGCGGATCGATTTGCGTCACGCGCCGCTCGCTGCTGACCATCAGGCCGGTGCGCCAGGCCAGGGTGTCTTCCTGCTGGGTCACGGCAGCCCAGGCGGGCGGGGTGAAGTCTTCAATGCGCGCGCCCATCAGCTGCTCGCGCGTGAGCTCGTAGAACTCCTGGAACTGGCGGTTGAAGCGCACGAAGCGCCCGTCGCGGTCTTTCAGGAAGACGGGAATGGGCAGCTGGTCCAGGATCTGCTCGGTCAGTTCGCGCGCCGTTTCGCGCTGCTGTACCAGCTGCTCGAGCGCGCGGGTCAGGTCCAGCAGGTCGTGTTCTGGGTCGGGGGCCGGCTCGGGGGCGCCGCCCACGTCGAAGGTCAGGCGGCGCACACTCGCTTGCAGCGAGCGCAGCACTTCACGCTGGCGCGCCCCTTCGGCGCGCAGCTGGGCGTTGGCGCTGCCCAGTTCTTCGGAGCTGATCTCGAGCATGCGGGTGCGCACCTGCAGGTCGCGATCGTATTCTTCGTAAGTGCGCTCGATGGAGGTCAGCAGCTGGGCGATGCCGTGGGCCAGCGGCGCGTGGCCGCCCGCCCCCACTTCGCCCAGCATGTCCTGCAGCGCCTGCTGGCTTGCCACACCGAAGGCCCGGCGCACCTGGCGCACCAGTTTTTTGTGGCGCATGCTGACCGCTCAGGCCGCGTCGCGCGCGGCGCTGTCGTCGAGCCGGTCGCGAATGGCGAGCACGTCGGTCCAGCGGCGCAGCAGGGCGTCCACGCATTGCGGGTCGAAATGGCTGCCGCTGTTTTCCACCAGGAAGTTGCGTGCCGCGTCGAGCGACCACGCGGTTTTGTAGGGCCGCACATTGGTCAGGGCGTCGAACACGTCGGCCACGGCCACGATGCGCCCGGCCAACGGAATGGCGTCGCCCTTGAGCGCGTTCGGGTAGCCGGTGCCGTCGAAGCGCTCGTGGTGCGAATAGGCGATTTCGGCGGCCAGCTGCAGCATGCGCGTTTCGCTGCTCTTGAGGATGTTGTAGCCGATCAGCGCGTGCTGGCGCATCACTTCCATTTCTTCCTGGTTCAGGCGGCCCGGCTTGAGGAGGATGGTGTCGGGCGTGCCCACCTTGCCGATGTCGTGCATGGGCGCGGCGTTGAGGATGTGTTCCTGCTCTTCCTCGGACAGGCCCAGTTCGGCGGCGATCAGGCGCGAATAATGGGCCATGCGCTGGATGTGGGCGCCCGTTTCGGGATCGCGGTATTCGGAAGCGCGGCACAGCAGCAAGATGGTTTCCTGCTCGCGCGCGCGCAGCTCGGCGGTGGCCTTCGATACTTCGCTGGCCAGCCAGCTGGCGCGGTTTTCCAGCGCCACGGTGGCGCGCCGCAAGGCCAGCATGTTGCGCGTGCGGGCCAGGAATTCGACCTTGTCGATCGGCTTGATCAGGAAATCGTTGGCGCCGTTTTCCAGCGCGCGATGGCGGATTTCGACATCCTGGCTGGCGGTGACCATCAGCACCGGCGGACGGGAACGGGGATCGGGATCGAGCTGGGCGATGAAGTCGAGCCCGTTAATGTCGGGCATCATGTAATCGAGGATCAGGAGGTCGTAGGGATGCGCGCGGCACCAGTCCAGCGCTTCGCGCGCCGACTGGAATGCCACCGTCGACACGTCGTCGAGCTTCTCCATCAGACGCGACATCAGCACGAGGTTGATATGCGTGTCGTCGACGATCACTACCTTCATCGAGAGTCCGATCCTGTTGCAAAAAAAAGGGCATCCCGCGCGCGGTCTGCCTGCCGGGCGCTATTTTAACCTGTCGGTAAATGTCTTACGAAACTTGGCCACTTTTGGCGCCACCACGAAGGCGCAATAGCCTTGCAGGGGGTGCTGGGCGAAATAATTCTGGTGATAGTCTTCCGCCTTGTGCCAGTCGGCCACGGGCGAAATTTCGGTCACGATCGGCCCGTCCCACACGACGGCCATCTCGGCGATGACCTGGCGCGCGGTCGCTTCTTGCTCTGGAGAATCATAGAAGATGACCGAGCGGTACTGGGTGCCGACGTCGTTGCCCTGGCGATTCGGGGTGGTCGGGTCGTGGATGGTGAAAAACACCTCGAGCACATCGTGGTAGCTGACCTGGGCCGGATCGAACTCGACCCGCACCACTTCGGCGTGGCCGGTGCCGCCGTTGCACACGGCGTCATAGGTGGGAGCCGGATCGTGGCCACCCATGTAGCCCGACTCGACCTTGAGCACGCCGCGCATTTCCAGGTACACCGCTTCCAGGCACCAAAAGCATCCGCCGCCCAGCACCGCCACTTGCGGCGCAGAAGGGTTCGTCATTGCACACCTCGTTAGACAGAAATCATGATCTCAACTGTAACGCAAAAGCGCAGCGATATGCCACGGGGTAGCCCTTGCGGGGCCAAAATTTGGCATAATGGCATAATAATGAACACCAGCTCCCCCCGCGCCCTGGCGCGCGACTTCGACGCGGCCCAGTTCCGCCAGGCCCTGTCGCAATTCGCCACCGGCGTCACCGTCATCACGACCCGCCTGGCCGACGGCAGTTTCCGCGGCCTGACGGCCAGCTCGTTCAATTCCGTTTCGCTCGACCCGCCGCTGGTGCTGTGGAGCTTGGGCAATGTGGCCAACAGCCTGCCCGTGTTCAGCGGCAATTCCCACTATGTGATCAATGTGCTGGGCGCCGAACAGGCCGAACTGGCCAAGCGCTTCTCGCGGCGCACGGAAAACCCGTTCGGCGACGTCGAATACGAACTCTCCCGCACCGGTCAGCCCATCCTCAAGGGTGCCTCGGCCTGGTTCGAATGCCACAACCGCAGCCGCTACCCCGAGGGCGACCACGTCATTTTCGTGGGCGAAGTCGAGGATTGCGCCTTCCACCCCCAGGCCTCGCTGATTTTTCACGGCGGGCAGTTCGGAAGCACGCAAACGCGATAAAATGATGGATTCGGCAACTAGTCTATACAACTTGCCACCCGCTTGACACTAAAACCGAGACAGGAACCGCCATGACCCAAGCCAAAGCCCAATTTCACTGGGACGACCCTCTGCTTCTGAACAACCAGCTCAGCGACGACGAGCGCATGGTGCGTGACGCCGCTGCCGCCTACTGCCAGGACAAACTGGCGCCGCGCATCCTGGAAGCTTTCCGCCACGAGCAGATGGATACTTCGATCTTCCGCGAAATGGGCGAGCTGGGCTTGCTGGGACCAACCATTCCTGAACAATACGGCGGCCCTGGCCTCAATTACGTGGCCTACGGCTTGATCGCACGCGAAGTCGAGCGCATCGATTCGGGCTACCGCTCGATGATGAGCGTGCAATCGTCGCTGGTGATGGTGCCGATCTACGAGTTCGGCACCGAAGCACAGCGCCAGAAATACCTGCCCAAGCTGGCCACCGGCGAATGGATCGGCTGCTTCGGCCTGACCGAGCCGAACCACGGCTCCGATCCCGGTTCGATGATCACCCGCGCCAAGAAAGTACCGGGCGGCTACGCGCTGACCGGCGCCAAGATGTGGATCACCAATTCCCCGGTGGCCGACGTGTTCGTGGTCTGGGCCAAGGACGATGAAGGCGCGATCCGCGGCTTCGTGCTGGAAAAAGGCATGGCCGGCCTGTCCGCGCCTGCCATCCACGGCAAGTTCGGCCTGCGCGCTTCCGTGACCGGCGAAATCGTGATGGACAATGTGTTCTGCCCGGAAGAAAACGCCTTCCCGGACGTGCGCGGCCTGAAAGGCCCGTTCACCTGCCTGAACTCGGCCCGCTACGGCATCGCCTGGGGCGCGCTGGGCGCGGCCGAAGCATGCTGGCACACGGCGCGCCAGTACACCCTGGACCGCCAGCAATTCGGCCGTCCGCTGGCCGCCAACCAGCTGGTGCAAAAGAAGCTGGCCGACATGCAGACCGAAATCACGCTCGGCCTGCAAGGCTGCCTGCAGCTGGGCCGCATGAAGGATGCCGGCACGGCCGCCGTGGAAATCACCTCGATGATGAAGCGCAATTCTTGCGGCAAGTCGCTCGACATCGCCCGCGTCGCGCGCGACATGCTCGGCGGTAACGGCATTTCGGACGAATTCGGCGTGATCCGCCACATGGTCAACCTGGAGGTGGTCAACACCTACGAAGGCACGCACGATATCCATGCGCTGATCCTGGGCCGGGCCATGACCGGGATTCAAGCGTTCCAATAAGCAGTTCTCTCCAACCCGCTTCGGCGGGTTTTTTCATATGGATCCGTCCTTAGAAACGCAGCTGAGCTTTTTGGTCCTGCTGGGCCTGTACTGGTTTGTCGATGTCCCGCGCGGCTACCGGCGCTGGGCCTTTTTGGCCGTGCTGCTGGCCTTCCCCATGACCCGCGAAGCGCCGCTGCAGGAAGTGCGGCTGGCGTTCGGGGCGGCGCTGACCGAGGGCACCGTACTCGAAGCGAACTGCCTCGGCGGCAAGAACCATCACGATGTGCGGCTGCGCTATCGCTTCCTGGCCGACGGCGCCGGCTATGCGGGCAGCGGCCTGTCGGGCAAAGGCAACCCATCCTGCGGCCACGTCGCGCCGGGCGACAAGGTCAGCATCAGCTACCTGCCGGCCGAGCCGCAAGTGAGCGCGCCGCGCAGCGAACCGATGGCGCAACTGCTGATGGCCATGCTGGGCTGGCTGCTGATGGTGCTGGCGTCCACCTGGCTCAAGTCGGATCAGGGCGTGCGCATCCGTGAATTTTTCCGCGACCTGGGGCTGTCGCGCCATTAAAAGGAAACCATGGATCCGTTTCGCGGAACCAGCATCGGGCCATCATGAACTATTCCATCCTGCACAACATGCTCGGCGTCGGCCTGCTGGCGCTGTATCTGTGGGCACCCGTTCCGCACGGCTACCGGCGCTGGGCTTGCCTGCTGCTGTTCCTGCTGTTTCCGCTGGTGGCCGGTACGCCCCTGCGCGACCTGCGCCTGGCCCTGTCCGGCGTACCGGCGGTCGGCACGGCATTGACGGCGCACTGCAGCGGCGGCAAGAACCCGCAGATGATCCTCTCCTATGCCTTTGTGGCCGATGGCGTGGCCATGACGGCCAGCGGCCCGGCCGGCGAAGGCAACGGCGGCTGCGAGATGCGCGCCGGCGACGTCGTCTACCTGAGCTACCTGCCGAAGGAACCGATGGTGAGCAGCGCCGTGCGCCATCCGGCGCGCGCGTTCCTGCTGCAATTGCTCGGCTGGCTGGCGCTGTGCCTGTTCCTGACCTGGATGAAGACCGAGCAGGCGGCGCGTTTCAAGGAACGTCTCGATACCACCGCGTTCCGGCGGCCTTGATGTGGCCAAAAAAAACCCGCTGTCGCGGGTTCTTTTTGTCAGGCACGATCAGAACTTGTAGCCCAGCGCCAGCGTCACCGCCTGCGGATCGAGCTTCATGTCCTGGGTCTGGCCGGACGAGAACGAGACCTTGGTTTTGAGCCAGGTCTTGCTGATGTTGGCATCGACGAACCAGCGCTCGTTGATGGCCACGGTGGTGCCGATCTGCAGCGTGGCAGCCAGCTTGTTCTTGATCGAGAAGGTGGTCGGCGGGCCGCCGATGTCGGACAGAGCCGTCATCTTGCCGGAACCGGTCTCGCTGGCGAAGTAGGCGTAGGTCGCGCCCAGGCCCACGTACGGGCGCACCTTGGCGTCCGGCTTGAAGAAACGGTAGTGCGCGAACAGGGTCGGCGGCAGCGACTTGACGGTGCCGACCACGCCCACGCCTTCGATCGCGCCGGCGCCCGAGATTTCGTGCTTGTACGGCAGGCCCAGGTCCAGCTCCACCGAGATATTGTCGGTCAGGCCGTACGCGAGCGCGAAGATCGGCTTGGTGTCGGCATTGACGTCGGCCTTGCTGCCCGGCAGGGCCGGGGCGCTGACGTCACCGCTGGTGACTTTCGGCGTGATCTTGCCCAGGCCGCCCTTGAAGGTCCATTGGCCTGCGGCTTGCGCCGAAGCGCCTTGGGCCACGGCCATCGCGGCGATGGCGGCCAGCAAGCGCAGCGCGCTGTTGAAACGTAATTTCATGTGTTCTCCGTATTCTTTTTGAGTGTGCGGCGCGCTTACAGCCAGCCCTTGATGATCATCTGCTCGGCCACAAACTTGGCAATCAGCGAATTTTCATACGGCGTCGGCAGCGTGTCGTCGGCGAACATGAAGTGGCTGACATCGCCCGTGATCAGGTTGGTGCCATTGCACACCAGCGAGTTGCCGGCCAGGATGTTGGTGGCGCAGGCCGGCGTCGTGACGTTGGACAGACCATACGGACCGGGATTGATACCCTGGTCGTGGCTGGTCGCATACAGGTCGACATACAGGATCTTCGCTTCGGCCGCGACCCCGCTCTTGAGCTGGGTATTGAAGGCCGCCACCATGGCATTGATCAGCGCTTGCGTGTTGACATCCTTGGCCTTGCCGGCAGGCGTGCTGCCCAGGTCCGGCAAGTTGTTGACGACCACGTAGTTGGCGCCCTTGGCGACGATTTGCGTCTTGACCAGGCCGGCCAGTTCGGCACCGGCCGCGCCCATCGCCTGCACCAGCTCCGGACCATGCGCGGCGGCATAAGCGGCACCGGCGGCGGCGCCGGCGGCGGCGCCGGCAGCGGCGCCGGCGGTTTGGGCCGCGGTCTGGGCCTTGACCACGATCGGGCCGTAGACGGCCGGCTGGGCCACGGCGGCATTGCCTGCCTGCGCAGCGGCGGTGCCGATCGCGACCTGGGTGATGGAGTCGCTGGTGCTGCCCGTGCGCGCCGCTTCGGTCTGGGCCGCTTGGCCGATGGCCGCTGCCGCCGCTTGCGGATCCGTGGCGCCGGCGGCCAGCAGGCCAACCAGGGTCGTGACGTACGTCTGGGCGCCCACGCGCGCGCCTTCGGCGGCGCCGGCGGTCTGGCCGGCCGCGGTGGCGGCGGCAGACAGCTGGCCCAGCAGGATCAGCGCGTCATTGCCGCCGACGGTGACGAACACCACTTCGGTGCCGCTGAACTTGTCGCTCGTCTTGGCCAGGTGGTTGGCGATCTGGGTGGCGACCGGGACGGTCAGCATGCCCAGCGGCGAACCGGTCAGCTTGTGGCCGGGGCCGACCGCACCGCTCACGCGCGCGCCGCCCTGGGCGTAGCTCAGGCATTCCGCATGGTTGACCACGGCCACCGAGAAGCCCTTGGTGGCGTCGCCGTCCAGGCCGGTCTGGGCCGCGCAGGGCGCAGGCAGGCCGAACTGGGTGGCCATCAGCTCGGTCCAGTTCTTGCCGGTCAGCGCGGGGCTCTTGGCGGTATTGTTGCCGTTGATGGTGAACTTGCCGCCGCCGGCGGCGGCGACGGTGCCGACCGCGTAGCTGCCCACATCGGACAGGCTGTCGCCGAAGGAAACGAGGGACGTGAATTTGGTGCGCAGAGTCTGGTCACCGGCTTTTTCTTCCCCGGCGCCGCCGCAGGCGGACAGCAGCGCGGCAGTGATCATTACCAGCGCTAATTTGGTTTGACGCATTGTATCTCCTGATGTTGTACTTTTTTGGCATGCGCGAGCGCGCAGGCGGCTGTTGCCACGCATAGCAGACTAAGTCGCGGCCCGTGTTTCGTCTTGTTCTTTTGTGACAAAGGCTTGCGAAAACATGCCAGTAATCAGTCACCGTGCATGAAATCGCGGGCCTGGATGCAAAATGCCGCCCGGCGCGAACCGGACGGCATTCGTGGCGCGCTGCTCAACTGCCGCTGCGCGCAGAGTGGAGCGGCATTACAGCCAGCCGCGTGCCTTCATTTGATCGGTCACGTACTGGGCGATCAGGGTGTTGGCATAAGGCGTAGGGTGCACGCTGTCGGCGAACATGTACTTGCTCACGTCCACGCCGGCCAGGGTGTTGGTCGAGTTGCAGACCAGCGAAGTGCCGCCCAACTGGTTGGTGGTCTGGCAAGCGGGCGTACTGGTGTTGGTGTAGCCGTAGGTGGCCGGGTTGGCCACTTGCAGCTGGGTCTGGGTGAACAGGTCGACATACAGTACCTTCGATTCCAGGCCATCGATGCCGACGCGCAGCGCGATGTTGAAACCGTTGACCATGCCGGCGATCAGCTGCTGGCTCGACGCGGATTGCGCCTTGGCCGAAGGCGAGCTGGCCAAGTCGGGCAGGTTCACCAGCACTACGTACTGGGCGCCCTTGCCGACGATCTGGTTGCGGATCAGATCCGACAATTCCTTGCCTGCCTGGGCCATCATCGGCACCAGCGCCGGACCATTGGCGGTGCCGTAATCGGCGCCGGCCTTGGTGCCCGCATCGACGGCGGCCTGGATGATCGGGCCGCGCACGGCTGGATCGGTGCTCATGCCTTGCAGGAATGCCGCGCCCACTGCAGCGGTGGTGATCGAGGTCTGGGTCGCACCCGGTGCGGCAGAAGCCGTTTGCACTGCTGCCGTAATGGCGGCACCGGCAGCGGCTGGATTGGCGCAACGCGCTGCCAGGCCGGGGATCAGGCTGGCGAAATACGCTTTGCCGCCTGCCGCAGTGGCAGCAGCAGTCAGATCGGCCAGCAATTGCAGCGCGTCGTTGCCGCCTGCCATCACGTACACGACGTCGGTCGCGCTGAACGCGCCGGCGTGGCGGCTCAGGTGGCGAGCGACCTGGTCGACGACAGGATAAGTCAGCTGGCCCAAGGCCGAGCCGGCTGCCAGGCTGCCTGGTCCTTTAGGATTGGTGACGCGCGCGCCGCCCATGGCGTACGAATTGCAGCTGACAAAATCGGACACCGGCACCACGAAACCTGGGTTGACAGCGGCGTTGCCGGTCAGGCCGGTCACGGCCGGGCATGGTGCGGCCAGGGAAGCATTGGCGGCCATGATCTCGGTCCAGTTCTTGGCGGTGGCGCCATTGACGGTGTACTTGCCGCCGCCGAGCGCGGCGACTGCGCCGACTTTATAGGTGCCGACGTCGGACAGCGAATCGCCGAACGAAACTTGCGCGGCGAATTGCGGTTTTGGCTGGGCGGCCGGGGTGTCGTTGCCGCTACCGCCGCAAGCCGAAAGAACGGCTGCCGTCAGTATAGCCAGCGCAAAATTGGTTTGACGCATTTTGTCTCCTAGGTGTAAATATTTTTTGGTGTAAAACGAACGCGCGTGCTATTCGCATCCCAGCTAATATGCCAGTCTTCCCTAGTCTTGTATAGGAATAAACGGGGCATAACGTCAGTTCAATACAACATTGCTGGAAGCATCTTTCCAGCTGTTGGATTTCGGGGAAATTATACCAACCGAAAACACCGTTCGGCGTCAGACCGGCTGCTTATTTAACAATCCGTGCACGATCCCAACAGACCCGTGCGCGGCGCGCCGCAAGCGGTCGTTCACGCCCAGCCAGGCGCCGTCGGTGGGCGGCGCTTCCACCAGAATCAGTTCGGCGCCGGACGTGTCCATCGCGCGCAGCGCCGCGTACAGCGCATGGGCGAAACCGTCCGGTGTAGGCGGCAGGCGCACGGCCGCGTGGGTGCCCGGGAAATCGGAATAATGGACGAGCGCCAGCTTGCGGCCCGACGGCGCCAGCGCCGCCAGGGTGGCGCCCAGCGCGGCCGTGTCCTGCATGGCCACCGGCGTGTGCGGCGCGTAATGCGATTCGAGCGTGCCCGAGGCGCGCGGGGCGGCGGCGTCGGCCGCCACCGGCAGCTGGTCGATCACGGCGGCGATCGCTTCGGCGCTGATCTGGCCAGGGCGCAGCAACACCGGGCCGTGGCTGGCCAGGCGCGACAGGTCGACGATGGTCGACTCGATCCCGACCTGGCTCTGGCCGCCGTCGAGCACGGCCGCGACCGTGCCGTCGGCATCGAATTCATCGTGCACATGGCGCGCGGTGGTGGGGCTGACGTTACCGAACTTGTTGGCCGACGGCGCCGCCACCCCGCCGCGCCCGCCTTTAAAGGCTTGCAGCAGGGCGATGGCGACCGGGTGCGACGGACAGCGCAGGCCGACCGTATCCTGGCCGCCGGAAACGGCGTCGGGAATGTGGGCGGCACGCTTGAGGATCATGGTCAGCGGACCGGGCCAGAAGGCGGCGGCCAGCTGGTGCGCCTCCGAAGGAATGTCCGCGGCCCAGTGCGCCAGGTCGGCGCCGGGCGCCAGGTGCACGATCACCGGATGGTCTTGCGGCCGGCCCTTGGCCGCGTAGATGCGGGCCACGGCCGCCGGATTTTCGGCGTCGGCGCCCAGGCCGTAGACGGTTTCGGTGGGCAGGGCCACCAGCTGGCCCTGCTCGAGCAGGCGGGCGGCGTGCGCGATGGCCGCCAGGTCGAGCTGCGCGTCCATCAGGGTGCGATGCCGAGGATGGCGCAGCCGGCGGCCAGCTGCGCCTGGGCGTCGGCCAGGGTCGGCGCGATGAATGTCACGTGGCCCATCTTGCGGCCGCGCCGCGCTTCTTCCTTGCCGTACAGATGCAGGCAGGCGCCGGGCAGCGCCAGCAGCTCGGCCCAGGCCGGCTCACGCGGCGTGTCCGACCCGGCCGCGAACCAGATGTCGCCCAGGATATTGAGCATCACGGCCGGCGAATGCTGGCGCACTTCGCCCAGCGGCAGGCGCGCCATGGCCCGCACTTGCTGCGCGAACTGGCTGGTGACGCAGGCATCCATCGTGTAGTGGCCGCTGTTGTGGGGACGGGGCGCCATTTCGTTGACGATCAGCGAACCGTCGGTGAGCACGAAAAATTCGATGCACAGCACGCCCACATAGCCGAGTTCCTCGACAATCACGCGGGCCGCCTGCTGGGCCCGCGCGGCGCTGGCGTCCGAGACATTGGGGCCGGGCACGGTGGTGGTGAACAGGATGCCGCCGCGGTGCACGTTTTCGGCGATCGGGTAGACCACGGACGCGCCGTCGGCGCCGCGCGCGGTCAAGACCGACACTTCGTAGGCCAGCGGCAGCATTTTTTCCAGCAGACAGGTCACGCCGCCCATGGCGGCGAAGGCGGCGCGCACCTCGTCGCGCGTGCGCACCACGGCCTGGCCCTTGCCGTCATACCCCATGCGCACGGTCTTCAAGATACCGGGCAGCAGCATGTCCGCGATGGCGGCGATGTCATCGTCGCCGGCAATGGTCTGGTGCGGCGCCGGCGGCACGCCGGAACGGGCTGCGCACGCCGCCAGGAAGCGCTTTTCGGCAATGCGGTCCTGGGCGATCGCCACGCAGGACGCGGCCGGCGCCACGAAGGCGTGCCGGGCCAGCAATTGCAGGCTGTCGGCCGGCACGTTTTCGAATTCGGTGGTGACCGCCACGCAGGACTGGCCCAGCTGCGCCAAGCCTTGCGCGTCGCTGTAGCCGGCCGCGATCAGGGTATCGGCCGCCTGGCCGGCAGGACTGTCGGGCGCCGCTTCGAGCACGGCCACCTTGAAGCCCATGGCCTGGGCCGCGTGCACGAACATGCGGCCGAGCTGGCCGCCGCCCATCACGCCGAGCCGCGCCGGCGGCAGGAAAGGATCAAACCGCATGCTCATACCGGCAGCGTCATGGCCTTGGCAGCGGCGGTTTGCTGCAGGCGGAATTGCTGGAGTTTTTCGGCCAGGGCCGCGTCGGTGCAGGCGATCATGGCGATCGCGGCCAGGGCCGCATTGGCCGCACCCGCTTCGCCGATGGCGAAGGTGGCCACCGGAATGCCTTTTGGCATCTGCACGATCGACAGCAGCGAATCCTTGCCCGACAGATAGCGCGACGGCACGGGCACGCCCAGCACCGGCACGATGGTCTTGGCCGCGATCATGCCCGGCAAGTGGGCGGCGCCGCCGGCGCCGGCGATGATGGCGCGCAGGCCGCGTTCGCGCGCGGTTTCCGCGTAGGTAAACATTTCATCGGGCATGCGGTGGGCCGAGACGACCTGGGCTTCGTAGGGCACGCCGAAATCCTTGAGCATGTTGACGGCATGCTGCATGACGTCCCAGTCCGACGAGGAACCCATGACGATGCCGACCAGCGGCGCGGTGACGGTAGCGCTCATGCTCAAGCCTTCACGGTGGTGCCGGTCAGGCGCTCGAGCGCTTCGACGTACTTGGCGCGCGTTTTGGCGATCACTTCATCCGGCACGGCCGGGGCCGGCGCAGCCTTGTTCCAGTCGGTCAGGGTTTCGAGGTAGTCGCGCACGAATTGCTTGTCGTACGACGGCGGCGACATGCCGACCTGGTAGCTCGACATCGGCCAGAAGCGCGACGAGTCGGGGGTGAGGATTTCATCGATCAGGTGCACGGTGCCCTGCTCGTCGAGACCGAATTCGAACTTGGTGTCGGCGATGATGATGCCGCGCGTGGCCGCGTATTCGGCGGCGGCCGTGTACAGCTGCACCGCGTAGTCGCGGACCTGGCGCGCGATGTCGGCGCCGACAATGTTCTCGGCTTCTTCGAACGAAATGTTTTCATCGTGGGCGCCGGCCGGGGCCTTGGTCGACGGCGTAAACAGCACGCGCGGCAGCTTTTGCGCTTCCTGCAGGCCGGCCGGCAGGTCGATGCCGCAGACCTTGCCCGTCTTCTGGTAATCCTTCCAGCCGGAGCCGATCAGGTAGCCGCGCACGATCGCTTCGATGCCCAGCGGCTTCATCTTCTTGACCACGATGGCGCGGCCTTCGACTTGCGCGCGTTCTTCGGGCGCCACCAGCGAGACCGGATCGATGCCCGTGTCGTGGTTCGGCATCAAGTCCTTGTACTTGGCGAACCAGAAGTTGGACATGGCCGTCAGAATCTTGCCCTTTTCAGGGATCGGCTCGTTGAGGATGACGTCGAAAGCCGACAGGCGGTCGGTCTGGATGACCAGCAGCTTGTCTTCGCCCACGGCGTAAATGTCGCGCACCTTCCCACGGTGCAGGAAAGGAAGGGACTTCAAGTTTGTTTCGAGAACGCCAGACATGTGAATCCTTGAGGTGTTAGGGCAGCCAGCCCGGTTTGCTTTCGAGGTGCAGGTCGTGCGTGACCTGGCCGTCATAGGGTGTGTCGAAGGTGCCAAGCGTGACGGCGATCCGGTCGCGGTGCGCGTCCATCTGCCAGGTCAGGTTCGAACCGCAGACCTTGCAAAAGGCGCGTTCGACACCGGGCGACGATGCGTAGCGGGTAAGCGCATGCTCGCCGCGCGTCCAGACCAGGACGTCGGCGGCCACGTTCGCATAGGGACCGAAGGCCGCGCCATGTTGCTTTTGGCACATTTTACACCAACACTTGCTGGTGCGATCGACCGCCCCCCGGATCTCGTAATGGACTTGGCCGCAAAGGCAGCTGCCTGCATACATAATAAGTACGAGTAAAAACGCGCCCGAAGGCGCGTGTGTTTCTGCTTACTTGACGATCTGGGACAGCTCGCCCTTGGCGTAGCGCTGGGCCATCGCTTCGAGGGTGACTGGCTTGATCTTGCCGGCCATGCCTTCGCAGCCGAAGGACAGGAAGCGTGCCTTGCACACTTCGGTTGCCGCTTCGCGGGCTGGCTTGAGGAAGTCGCGCGGATCGAATTTCGACGGGTTCTGGAACATGTACTTGCGCACGGCGGCGGTCATGGCCAGGCGGATGTCGGTGTCGATATTGATCTTGCGAACGCCGTGACGGATGCCTTCTTGCACTTCTTCGACCGGCACGCCATAGGTTTCCTTCATGTCACCGCCGAATTCGCGGATGATGGCCAGCAGTTCCTGCGGCACTGCCGACGAACCGTGCATCACCAGGTGGGTGTTGGGGATGCGGGCGTGGATTTCCTTGATGCGGTCAATGGCCAGGATGTCGCCGGTCGGCTTGCGCGTGAACTTGTAGGCGCCGTGCGAGGTGCCGATGGCGATTGCCAGGGCGTCGCACTGGGTGCGCTGCACGAAGTCGGCGGCCTGGGCCACGTCGGTGAGCAGCTGCTCGCGGGTCATGGTGCCGTCGGCGCCGTGGCCGTCTTCCTTGTCGCCCTTCATGGTTTCGAGCGAACCGAGCACGCCCAGTTCCGCCTCGACGGTCACGCCGATGGCGTGCGAGAACTTGACCACTTCACGCGACACTTCGACGTTGTAGTCGTAGGAGGCGACGCTCTTGCCGTCCGCTTCCAGGGAACCGTCCATCATGACGGAAGTGAAGCCGGAGCGGATCGCGGCCATGCACACGGCCGGCGACTGGCCGTGATCCTGGTGCATCACGACCGGGATGTGCGGATAGGCTTCGACGGCGGCGTCGATCAGGTGGCGCAGGAAGGCTTCGCCGGCGTACTTGCGGGCGCCCGCGGACGCTTGCATGATGACCGGGGAATTGACCGCGTCGGCGGCAGCCATGATGGCTTGCACCTGTTCGAGGTTGTTGACGTTGAACGCAGGCAGGCCGTAACCGTGTTCTGCGGCGTGGTCGAGCAATTGACGCATTGAGACGAGGGACATGGTAAATCTCCAAACAATAGAAAAACTGGTGGTGTTGCCGGGGCGCGCTGGTGGCGCGCAGCTCAAACGGCAAACACGGATGGCGCCCGGATAAAGGCCCCATCCTTGAAATCATCGCTACGTCGCCCTCGCGAAGGCGGGGGCCCATAGCACGTCAACGAAGTCGCAAGCGCGCTATGGATCCCCGCCTTCGCGAGGACGACGTAGCGGCGGCTCCACATCATCGTTCGTTCGCACACATCTACTGCGCGTGTGCCAAGAGTACTACTTAATCGAATTCACCCACGCGCACGATCTTCAGTGCATTGGTACCGCCCACCTGGCCCATCGGCTCGCCCCAGGTGACGACGATCATGTCACCCTTCTTGACGATGCCCTTGGCGACCATCAAGTGCTCGGCCTGGCGCAAGACTTCGGCGCTGTCGCCGTGCTGCAGCAGGTGGTAGGCGCGCACATTGCGGTACAGCGAGACCTTGCGCTGGGTGGTGATCGACGGCGTCAACGCGTACAGCGGCGTATCGATGCTGTGGCGGCTCATCCACAGCGCGGTCGAGCCCGATTCGGTCAGCGCCACGATCGCCTTCACGCGCAAATGGTGCGCGGTAAACAGGGCGCCGTAGGCGATCGACTGGTCGATGCGCGAGAAACGCACATTGAGGAAATCGGCGTCGAGCTTGTTGTATTCGGACGCTTCGGCTTCGGCGCAGATGGCGGCCATCATTTCCACCGTTTCGATCGGGTACTTGCCGGACGCGGTTTCGGCCGAGGTCATCACGGCATCGGTGCCGTCCAGCACCGCGTTGGCCACGTCCGACACTTCGGCGCGCGTGGGCACGGCGTTGACGATCATCGATTCCATCATCTGGGTGGCGGTGATGGCCAGCTTGTTCGATTCGCGCGCCATGCGGATCATGCGCTTTTGCAGCGCCGGCACGGCGGCATTGCCCACTTCCACGGCCAGGTCGCCGCGCGCGACCATGATGCCGTCGGAGGCGTCGAGGATTTCCTGCAGCACCGGAATGGCTTCGGCGCGCTCGATCTTGGCGATCATCTTCGGCTTGTGGTGGAACGGTTCGCCGGCGATGTTGGCCAGCTGGCGCGCCATTTCCATGTCGGTCGCGCTTTTCGGGAACGAAATCGCCAGGTAATCGCACTGGAAACTCATGGCGACCTTGATGTCTTCCATGTCCTTGGCGGTCAGGGCCGGCGCGGTCAGGCCGCCGCCCTGGCGGTTGATGCCCTTGTTGTTCGACAGTTCGCCGCCGATCTTGACGACGGTGAAGATTTCGTGGGCAACGATGCGCTCGACGATCAGCACGATCAGGCCATCGTTGAGCAGCAGCTTGTCACCCGGCTTGACGTCGCGCGGCAAGGCCTTGTAGTCGAGGCCCACGCGTTCCTGATTGCCCAGTTCGCCGTTCTCGCCCCACTTGGCGTCGAGGATGAACTTGTCGCCGTTCTCGAGGAAAATCTTGCCTTCCTCAAACTTGCCAACGCGGATCTTGGGACCCTGCATATCGGCCATGATCGCCACTTCGCGTCCGCACTCGGCGGCCGCGCGCCGCACCAGGTTGGCGCGGTCGATATGGTCTTGCGCCTTGCCGTGGGAGAAATTCAGGCGCACGACGTCGACGCCGGCCTGAATCATGCGAACGAGAATATCGAAGTCGGTCGAAGCCGGTCCGATGGTTGCGACGATCTTGGTACCACGATACATAGAGATCCTTCAAGTAAAAGCGCAGCCGTGGGGCTGCGCTGGTGGATTACTGGGAACTACGCTGCAACAGGATTTCAACCGCCGGCAGAGTCTTACCTTCGAGGAACTCGAGGAAAGCGCCGCCGCCGGTCGAGATATAGCCGATCTGTTCGCTGATGCCGTACTTGGCGATCGCGGCCAGGGTGTCGCCACCGCCGGCAATCGAGAAACCGCTGGAGGCGGCAATGGCCATCGCCAGCGTCTTGGTGCCTTCGCCGAACTGGTCGAATTCGAACACGCCGACCGGGCCGTTCCAGACGATGGTGCCGGCCTTGGCGATCTGCGCGGCCAGGGTGGCGGCCGTTTGCGGGCCGATGTCGAGGATCATGTCGTCGTCCGCCACGTCGGCCACGGCCTTGACGGTGGCCACGGCGGTCGGCGAAAACTCTTTTGCGCACACCACGTCGACCGGAATCGGCACCTGGGCGCCGCGCGCGGCCATCATCTCGATGATGGCTTTCGCTTCACCGACCAGGTCGGCTTCGACCAGCGACTTGCCGATGTTCAGGCCAACCGCTTTCATGAAGGTGTTGGCAATGCCGCCGCCGACGATCAGGTTGTCGACCTTGTCGGCCAGGGCCTTGAGGATGGACAGCTTGGACGACACCTTGGAGCCGGCCACGATGGCCAAGAGCGGTCGGGCGGGCGCACCGAGGGCCTTGCCCAGCGCGTCGAGTTCGGCGGCCAGCAGCGGGCCCGCGCATACCACGGGCGCGAACTTGGCGATGCCGTGCGTGGTCGCTTCGGCGCGGTGGGCGGTGCCGAAGGCATCGTTCACGTAGATATCGCACAGCTTGGCCATCTTTTGAGCCAGCTCGTCGCTGTTCTTCTTTTCACCCTTGTTGACGCGGCAGTTTTCCAGCAGCACGACCTGGCCAGCCTTGACGTCGACGCCATCGACCCAGTTCTGCTTGAGTTCGACGCTCTGACCGAGCAGCTCGGACAGGCGCGCGGCGACTGGCGCCAGCGAGTCTTCCGGCTTGAATTCGCCTTCGGTCGGACGGCCCAGGTGGGACGTCACCATGACGGCGGCGCCGGCCTTGAGGGCGGCGGCAATGGCCGGCACGGAGGCGCGGATGCGGGTGTCTTCGGTAATCTTGCCGTTGTCGTCTTGCGGCACGTTCAGATCGGCGCGGATGAAGACGCGCTTGCCGGCGAGAGCATCACGGTCGATCAGGTCTTGCAAACGGGTGAAATTCAAAACAGCGTGCATGGGCTATCCACGAGTCAAATGATGAAAGATCGCTATTTTACCGCAAGCCCCGCCCGAAATCCGCATTCAAAACCAGATCCGCAAGCCCGTAAAGAACAGCATTCCGAAAATAATCATCTCGAGCATGTTGCGGCGCAACAAGTAGTACCCGGTGGCAGCAATTCCAGCCAGAAGCTTGAGGTTGTGGAAGTCCAGCTGCACTGCCCCGGCAGGGGTGAGCAGCAGGTCGGGCGCGACGATGGCGGCCAGCGCGCAGGCCGGCGCGTAGCGCAGCATTTCGCCAACCCGCGGCGGGATCGTGATGTGGTGGCCCACCAGCCAGAACGAGCTGCGCGTGATCGCCGTGGCCAGCGCCAAGACGCCGATGGTGATCCAGATTTCCAGCTCAGTCATGCTTGTGCCCCTTGTTCGACCATTCCTCGACCGCCATCGCGCACAGCATGCCGACCAGCACCGCCGCCAGCAAACCCAGCTTATAAGGCAGGCGGTACGCGACCACCGAGACCGCGCCCGCCACCATCACGCCCACCAGCGAGGCGCGCGTGAGCGCGGCCGGCACCAGGATGCAAATGATGGCCAGGGTCCCGGCCAGGCCCATGCCCCATTCGAGCGGCACCATGCTGCCCAGAAAGATGCCGATGATGGAGCCGGCCTGCCAGGCGCTCCAGTTGGGAATGATCAAGCCCTTGAGGAAGGACACCTTGCCTGGGGCCGGCTCTTCGGTGGGAAAGCGCTGCAGGAACAGATTGACCGTGATGTCGCCCGACACAAAGCCGAGCAGGAAGCGCTCGCGCCACGGGCGGTGCGTGAAATGGGGCGCCAGCAGGGCCGAAAAGATCACGAAGCGCAGGTTGACCACCAGCGCCGTGGCGAACACGACCCAGATCGGGGCGCCGGCGGCAATCAGCGGCAGCGAGGCCAGCTGAGCCGAGCCGGCGAACACCAGCAGCGTCATGCCGAGCGCCTGGGCCAGGGTCAGGCCGCTGTTGACCAGGGCCACGCCCACCACCAGGCCCCAGGCGGCGATGCCGAACAGGCTGGGCGCGCCGACCCGCACGCCCTCGCGGAAAATGGCGGGATCCTCGTCGGGCGGACGGTGGGCCGTGGGCGGGACGGGTGCATGCATGGGATGGGAATGAGTGTTGCGGGAGGGGACTATTTTACCGATCATTTCGGCAGGCTGCCGGAATCGTCTAAAATCGTGGTTTTGCATCGCTACACGGAGATTGTATGAACCAACAGAAAGCGCCCGCGGTCGAACTGGGTGAAAAAGACTTGCCTGCCCATTGCCCGAATCCGGCCATGCCGCTGTGGTCGTCGCACCCGCGCGTGTTCCTCGATTTCGGCCACGACGGCCTGGCCAAGTGCCCTTACTGCGGCACCGAATACCGCCTCAAGCCGGGCACCGTGCTGTCCCACCATTAAGCGCGGCACAGCGCCATGAAACGGGGCAAACAACTCAATGGCAGCGCGGCCGAAGTCGAGGCCGCGTTCTATGAAGCGCTGAACCGGGCCGACACCGAGGCCCTCATGGCGCTCTGGGCCGAGGACGAAGAAATCGTCTGCGTGCATCCGGGCGGGCCGCGCCTGCACGGGCACGCGGCCATCCAGGCGTCGTGGGAAGCGATCCTCGAGCGCGGCGGCCTGCAGATCCGGCCTTCGCAGCTGCACGAAACCAACAACCTGATGAGTTCGGTGCACACGGTGATCGAAGGCGTGACCTCGACCGGCACCGCCGAACCGGCCCACCTGGTGGCCACCAATGTCTACATGAAGACCCCGCAAGGCTGGCGCATGGTGCTGCACCATGTGTCGGTCGCGCCCGGTCCGGTGCCGGCCACGCATCCCGCCGGCGCCAGCCTGCATTAAAGCCATGCACTACAGCGCGCCGCGCTGGCTGCCTGGCGGCCACCTGCAAACCATCTACCCTGCCCTGTGCATCGCCACCCCGTCGGTGGCGCTGCGGCGCGAACGCTGGCCCACGCCCGACGGCGATTTCATCGATGTCGATTTTGTCGACGGCACGCCCGGCCTGCCGTTGGTGGTGCTGTTCCACGGCCTGGAAGGCTCGTCCAACAGCCATTACGCGCGCGCCCTGATGGCGGCCGTGGCCGCGCGCGGCTGGTCAGGCGCGATTCCCCATTTCCGCGGCTGCTCGGGCGAACTGAATCTGGCGCCGCGCTTTTACCATTCGGGCGACGCCGGCGAAGTCGACTGGATCGTGCGGCGCCTGCGCGCGCGCGCCACAGGGCCGTTCTACGCCACCGGCGTGTCGCTGGGCGGCAATGCGCTACTGCGCTGGCTGGGCGAAGCGCAGCACCAGGCCGAAATCGTCGACGCCGCCTGCGCCGTGTCGGCCCCGCTCGACCTGGCGCGCGGCGGCGAGGCGCTTTCGTCCGGCTTCAACCGGGTCTACACGCGCATGTTCCTCAAGTCGCTCAAGCCCAAGTGCCTGGCCAAGCTGGAGCAGTTTCCCGGCCTGTTCGCGCGCGACGCGCTGCTGGCCGCGCGCGACCTGTACGCCTTCGACAATGTGGTGACCGCGCCCCTGCACGGCTACCGCAACACGGACGACTACTGGGACCGCGCCAGCGCGCGCCACGTGCTGGGCGACATCACGGTGCCGACCCTGGTGCTCAACGCGCGCAACGACCCCTTCCTGCCGGGGCAATACCTGCCGACGAGCGCCTCGTCCCACGTGCGGCTCGACTATCCGGCCCACGGCGGCCACGTGGGCTTTGCCAATGGCGCGCCGCCGGGCCGGCTCGACTGGCTGCCGCAAAAACTCCTGACGTTCTTGGAAGGCAAGGCGGACATGCGCGCGCCGCGTGCCGCCGAACTGTGCGAGGCTGTCGACCATGGATGATATCGTCAAGAAGGCCATGGCCAAGTGGCCCGATGTGCCGCACTGCTACGGCTGGCTGGCGCTCGATGCGCGCGGCGCCTGGCGCATGCGCGACGAACGGGCCCAGCATCTGGGCCTGCCCGGCGACAAGGTGATGCAGGCGGCGCTGCTCGCTTTCATCAACCGCAATTATCTGGCGGACGAGCGCGGCTGCTGGTATTTCCAGAACGGTCCGCAGCGCGTCTACCTGAATCTGGAAAGCACGCCTTATGTGGCGCGCACCGATCCGCAGCAGGGTCTGGTGGTGCAGACGGGCGAGGCGCTGGCCGCGCTCGACGCGGCCTTCCTCACGGAACTGGGCGAGCTGATCGTGCAAAGCGGCGGCAAGGTGGCCCAGGTCGACGACCGCGACATGGCGCAGCTGCTGGCGGCGCTGGAGCTGGACGGCACAAGCGTGTCCGACGAGGCCCTACTGGCATGGCTGGAGGGAGGCGCCGGCCAGCTGGCGCTGCGCTACCGCGGCGCACTGGTGCCGGTGCAGCGCATCGCGCGCGCTGTGGTCCCGCGCCGCTTCGGCTTTGTCCGCATACCCGCGCCCGTCTAGCTCTTTGCCTTTGGGCGCATCCTTCATTTCTTCGCGCACCTGCTCTTTCCACTCGCGTTCGCGCGCATCGATCAGCGCCATGTCGTAGAACGAGGCGTCGGGCGACTTGCGCGCGATGACCAGCTGGTCGAGCGCGGCCTTCTTGCCGCCGGCCAGGGCGTAGTATTCGGCCAGCGCGATATGCTGCAGCGCCAGCTTGCCCTGGGCGGCGTAAGCCTTGGCCAGCAGTTCGTGCAGTCTTTCTTCCTGACGGTAGGACTGGGCCTGGTCGCGCAGATAGGTGGTGGCCTCGGCCAGCTTGCCGTTGTCGATCATGGCGTCGGCATACTGGTGGGCGATCAGGCGCGACAGGGGGAATTGCTGGTGCGCCTGGGCGGCATCCCTGAGCCCCTGTTCGCGCACGGCCGCGCTCTGGCCGGGCGCGAGCTTGATCTCGATGCCGAGCGAAGCGAACATGGCGGCGCCGTCGGACGCGGCCTGGCCGGTCGAGAACGTGCCCTCGGTGCGGCGCATGGTGCCGCGCGCCTTGTCCAGCCAGCCCTGGGCCTTGGCCAGCTCGCCCCGTTTCAGGGCCAGGAAGGCGAGCCCGTACTGGGCGCCGGCCTGGTGCTGCCGGTTTTGCGAATGCAGCTGGGCCGTGAGCGCGGCTTCGGCTTCGCTGCGGCCCTTGACGCTTTCGTCCTGCAGCACGCGCACCCGTCCGCGCACCAGGAAGAATTCGACATTGTCGATGCGCTGCCGGTACGGCACTTCGCGAATCCGCGCCTGGATGTCGGAAATACGTTCGGTGGTGAGCGGATGGCTGCGCAGGTAGGCCGGCACCAGGTCGGAATAGGCGCGGCTGGCCACCTGCATGCGCTGGAAGAACGCCACCATGCCGGACGTATCGTAGCCGCCGGCCGACATGATCTGGAACCCGACCCGGTCGGCCTCGCGCTCGGCGTCGCGGCTGAAGTTGAGCTGGCGCTGCAGCGCCAGGCCCTGGCCGCCCATGAACACGCCCATGGCCGCGTCGCCCGACGAGCGCGACGCGAGCACCGCCAGCACCATGGCCGCCAGCGGAATCAGGACATCCTGCTTCTGCTGGCCGATCATGCGCGCGATGTGGCGCTGCGCGACGTGGCCGATTTCGTGGCCGAGCACCGAGGCGAGCTCGGATTCGGACTGCGCGGCCAGCAGCAGGGCCGAATGGACGGCGATAAAGCCGCCCGGCAGTGCGAACGCATTGAGCTGCGGGTCGCGCACGGCGAAAAAGAAGAAGTCGGCATTGGTTTCGCCGCGCGCGCCCGGGTAGGCCGCCACCAGGCCGCTGCCGAAGTTGTTGAGGTACTCGAGCACGGCCTCGTCGCCAAGATAATCGTTGTTGCGCCGGATATCGCGCATGATCTCTTCGCCGAGCTTGCGCTCGATGATGGGAGAGAGGTCGCCGCGCGCGCTGTCGCCCAGCATCGGCAAGGCAGTGTTGTCGGGCGTGCTTTGGGCGCTGCCGGGAACGGCCGGCAGCGCGGCGGCGGCCAGCAGGGCCGGCACCAGCATCAGGCGGCGCAGGGAGAGGGTTTTCGATTTCACGGTGCTATGATAACCGGATCCGGGGCGCCGTCACCGGCGCCCCCTTCACCGAAACAAATTGTTACCATACCTATGAGTGAACCACTTACCCACTTCGACGCCAGCGGTCAGGCCCACATGGTCGATGTCGGCGCCAAGGCCGACACGCGCCGCATCGCCGTCGCCGCCGGCACCATCCGCATGCAGCCGGCCACCCTGGCACTGATTGTCGCCGGCAGCGCGAAGAAAGGTGACGTGCTGGGCATCGCGCGCATCGCCGCCATCATGGGCGCCAAGCGCACGTCCGACCTGGTGCCGCTGTGCCACCCGCTGGCGCTGACCCGCGTCACGGTCGACTTCGAGACCGATGAAGCGGCCGCCAGTGTGCACTGCCGCGCGCAGGTGGAAACGGTCGGCAAGACCGGGGTCGAGATGGAAGCGCTGACCGCGGTTCAGGTGGCCCTGCTCACCATCTACGACATGTGCAAGGCGGCCGACCGCGGGATGGTCATGACCGACGTGCGGGTGCTGGAAAAACAGGGCGGCAAGAGCGGCCACTGGCAGGCCGCCTGAGCTAGAAGTGCCCCTGCAGCCAGAAGCGGGGAATGTAGCGCTCGTCCTCGGCCCCCGCGCTCTGGTAGCTGAGCACAGCGGCAGCGCCCGCCAGCAGCAGGGCCAGCAAGGTCAGGACCCGGAACAGCGCGTCAAGACGCGGGCCCGCGGGCGCGCCGCCGGCGCGCAATTGGCCGAGAGCGCAGGCCAGGTAAAGGACGATCGCCATCTGGCTGACCGGCATCACCACCAGTCCCGAGACCAGCGCATCGGTCAGGATGGCGCAGCCGGTGACGATCCATGCGCACAGAGCGACCCGAGGCGGCGGCATGTCTTTGCGCGCTTGCCATCCGGCCCTGAGCAAGGCAGCGCTGGCGGCCAGCAGCGCCACGCACACTGCCGCCAGCGCCGGCAAGCCCCATTCGGCGCCCACTTGCAGCATCCAGTTGTGCGGATGCGCGAAGCTGGCGGCCGTGGCCGGCAGATGGGCGAAATGCATGGGGCCGGCGCCCAGCCAGGGATGGGCGGCGATCAAGTCCCAGGCGCAGTGCCACAGGGCGCCGCGGCCGCTGCCCGGGTCGGCCAGCGTGCGTGCCAGCTGGCCGGTCGAGGTGCCGAACGGCGCCATGCCGGCCACAAAAGGGGCAGCGCGAAACAGCAGCACCCAGGCCAGGGCGCCGGCCACAGCCGTGGCCAGCATGGCGCGGCAGAAGGGGAAGGCAGCGCGCCCCGCCACCAGCAGCGCGACCACGGAGCCGGCCAACAGGCCCGCCTGGGTGCCGCGCCCACCGAGCAAGAACAGCAGCGCCCACCAGAGGGCGGCCAGCGCGAACCAGAAGCGGCGCTGGCGGGCGGGCGCCTCCAGGCACAGCAAGACCAGCAGCGGCAAGGTGACGGTTTGCCCGTGATTGAGGAAGCGGTAATTGCTAAAGCCCGGCGCGAACGAGAACAGGTCGGTCTCGCCGTGCAGCGCCAGCGCGCTGCCCCACACCACCAGCACCTTGACGCAGTACAGCGCGACGCCGGCGCCGAGCAGCTGGAGCACCAGCAGGCGGCCGGGGCCGTCGTCGCGCGCCAGTTCGCCGGCCCCGGCCAGGGCCACCGCCAGTAGCAGCCACCAGAGCGCGACCTCGAGCAGCCCGTGCAGGGGCGACGGCGCGCGCAGCGCAGCGGCCAGGCCCAGCGCGAAAAACACGAGCAGCGCGGCGCCCGGCACGGCGCCGGGCAGGATCAGGGCGCGGCCGCCGGCCAGCATTACCGCCACGGCGGCGGCCAGGAAGGCCAGTTGCACCACCCGTTGCTGATCGTGTCCGTCGGCTGCCAGGTGGATCGCGGCCAGGCCGGCTGCCACCAGCAGCGCGATGGCGACGCCGCGCGCTTGCGACAGCAGCGCGGGCAAGCGCTGGGCATGGACCGGCTCGGAGATCATCGGCATTCTTTCATCGCATCGGGATCAGAATCGTAAAGCAAAATACCCCACGAATGGGGTATTTTTCGGCGCGTCCGGCGATCAGGTGCCGACGTTGCGGCACTCGGAAGGCACGTATTTGTGGGTCGTCGCATCCGGTGTGCTGCAGGTCCAGACCACCACATTGTCCGCGTTGACCGATGGCGTGAAGGTCAGCTTGACACCCTTGGCGAGCGCACTGCCGGTCACGGCAATTTTGCCATCGGTATCGGTGCACGCGTAACTGGCCATATTGGTGGTGGTGGCGGTCGAGTCGGAGATCGCCTTGCAGTTGCCGGAAGCGCCGATCGCGCCGCCGTTATTGGAAATATTCTCGGTCACGGTGGCTTTCATGGACTGGCCCATGACGGCCAGTTCCGACACCCGGCCGCGCACGGTGTAATCCTGATAAGCGGGCAAGGCCACCGCCGCCAGAATGCCGATAATGGCAACCACGATCATCAATTCGATCAGCGTGAAGCCGGCTTGTGCCTTGGATTGGATGGATTGCATGGTCATTCTCCCGAAGTGTGACAGCATCGATTGCTGGCTAATAGTTACCCTATTGCAATCGGCGTGCCTGCTCCCGGGGACGTGTAGCGGCCAACTTCTTGATCGAAGCGACAAGCTTGCTGCCGCAGCCTGTCGTCTTGACCGACAAAAAACGGCGGTGTGGTGAAATTTTTGTCGAAAAAAAACCCGCCTGATACAGCAAGGCGGGATCGTTTGATGCGGGCGAAATCAGGTACCGATATTGCGGCACTCGGAAGGCACGTATTTGTGGGTGGCCGCAGTTGGGGTGGCACAAGTCCAGGCCACGACGTTGTCGGCGTTGACCAAAGGCGCGAAGGTCAGGATAACGCCTTTCGCCAGTGCGGTACCGGTGACTTTGATCTTGCCGTCGCCGTCGGTGCAAACAAAGCTGGCCATGTTCTTGGTGGCGGTGGTCGAGTTGGTGATCCCTTTGCAGTTACCTGCAGCGCTGATGATGCCGCCATTGTTGGCGATGTTTTCGGTCACGGTCGCCTTCAGCGACGAACCCATGATGGCCAGTTCAGAAACGCGGCCGCGAACGGTGTAGTCCTGGTAGGCAGGCAAAGCGACCGCTGCCAGAATGCCGATAATGGCAACAACGATCATCAGTTCGATTAGCGTGAAGCCGGCTTGCACTTTGTTTACAATCTTCATTGAATCTAATTCCATTTCTTAGGGTTAACGACAAACAACGATTGCTCGTCTTGTCAAAACTCTAAGCAAGGATCGTGCTAGCCAAAAAAAAAATACCCCTCGCGGGGTATTTTTTTGCCCTAAAGCAAGTTCGGTATTAGGTACCGATGTTACGGCACTCGGAAGGAACATACTTGTGGGTCGTTGCATCCGGGGTGCTGCAGGTCCAGGTCACGACATTGTCGCCGTTGACCGTTGGCGAGAAGGTCAATACCACGGCTTTGGCCAGTGCGGTACCGGTAACTTTGATCTTGCCGTCAGTGTCGGTGCAGGTGAAGCTGGCCATGTTCTTGGTGGCGGTGGTCGAGTTGGTGACACCTTTGCAATTACCCGCAGCGGCAATGGCGCCGCCGTTGTTGGCAATGTTCTCAGTCACGGTTGCCTTCAGCGACGAACCCATGATGGCCAGTTCCGACACGCGACCGCGGACGGTGTAATCCTGGTAAGCGGGCAGAGCAACAGCTGCCAGAATGCCGATAATCGCGACCACGATCATCAGTTCGATCAGCGTAAAGCCGGCTTGTGCTTTTTTAACAATTTTCATCGATTTCATTTTGCATCTCCTCTGGGTTAACGAACTGCTGGTCCGTACTTTCCATACAGCAATCATCGTGCCAGCGGCTGTGGGACGGATCTGCGGGGTTTCCGTAACTCAATTACCAATATTGTTGCCCATATTTGTCAGTTGGGCGGCAAAATCCGTCGGTCATGGCAAATTCGTGGCACTTGTTTATTGGCTCCCACAATGCAAAATACCCCACGAGGGGGTATTTTGCTGGTGTAGCGGTACTGCAGTTCCGGTATTAGGTACCGATGTTACGGCACTCGGAAGGAACATACTTGTGGGTCGTTGCATCTGGGGTGCTGCAGGTCCAGGTCACGACATTGTCACCGTTGACGGTTGGCGAGAAAGTCAGTACCACGGCTTTGGCCAGTGCGGTACCGGTGACTTTGATCTTGCCGTCGGTGTCGGTGCAGGTGAAGCTGGCCATGTTCTTGGTGGCGGTGGTCGAGTTGGTGATACCTTTGCAGTTACCCGCAGCGGCAACGGCGCCGCCGTTGTTGGCGATGTTTTCGGTAACGGTTGCCTTCAGCGACGAACCCATGATAGCCAGTTCCGACACGCGGCCGCGGACGGTGTAATCCTGGTAAGCAGGCAGAGCAACAGCTGCCAGAATGCCGATAATCGCAACAACGATCATCAGTTCGATCAGCGTGAAGCCGGCTTGTGCTTTCTTAACAATTTTCATCGATTTCATTTGAAGTTCTCCTGAGGGTTAAAGTACATGCACGCTTACGTGTCTGTGCTATTCCTATAGCAAGCGCTGTGCCAACCTAAAGTAGGCGTTCTGAAGCCCGTTCGATGGTTTTCTTTGCAAGAAAGCTGTCACTCTGTGGCAAGTGACTGACAAATTTTGTCAGCACTGGTGCCAAAAGCGGCCCGGCGCGTACAAAAATTGGCTCACCGGGCCCGGAATGTCATCTTGGTACCGGCCAGATCGATCAAGTCGCCATGGTTCAGACGCTGGCCTTCGACGGCGATGTGCTGGCCATTGAGCAAGGGCGTGCCCTCGCCTTCGATGCTCGCCGCCGAATAGGTGCCGCCGGCATAGGTCACGGCAACCACCGCCGTGCCCGGCTTACCGATCGTGGTCAGCGGCTTATTAAGCAGTAATTGCTTGCCAGCATGGGCGCCCGACAGCACTTCGATCCGTCCGCTCGGCTGCGGCTTCATGGGCGAGGCGACAAAGCGCAGCTCGAAGGTGGCGATGGCGACCTTGTCGCCTTCGGCCAGCTTGTGGCGGTAGACCTTCTGACCATTGATGAAGGTACCGTTGGTGCTGCCCAGGTCTTCCAGAATGACGTCGTCGAGCATCACGGTCAGGGTGGCGTGCGCGCTGCTGACGGCGCGGTGGTCGAGCACGATGTCGTTGTGCGGCTTGCGCCCGATGGTGACCCGTTCTTTGACGAGTTCGACTTCCGTCACGCTCTGATCTTCGGAAGTAATAATAATCTTTGCCACTTCGGTCTCCTGGCCCGTTCGGGCCAACAATGCAAACGGGGAGCTGTTCGCTCCCCGTATTATCACCTAAACAAGCATGTTGCTACAAATTACAACATTAATTACAGCATCGCCTTGAGCAAACGGGCCATTTCCGACGGGTTTTTGGTGGCCTTGATGCCACACTCGGCCATGATGTCGAGCTTGGCCTGGGCGGTATCGGCACCGCCCGAGATCAGCGCGCCGGCGTGGCCCATGCGCTTGCCCGGCGGCGCGGTCACGCCCGCGATGAAGCAGACCACCGGCTTTTTCATGTTGTCCTTGATCCAGTAAGCCGCGTTGGCTTCGTCCGGACCGCCGATTTCGCCGATCATGATGACCGCATCCGTGTCCGGATCGTCATTGAACATCTTCATCACGTCGATGTGCTTGAGACCGTTGATCGGGTCGCCGCCGATGCCCACGGCCGACGACTGGCCCAGGCCCAGCGCGGTCAGCTGGCCGACCGCTTCGTAGGTCAAGGTGCCCGAGCGCGAGACGACGCCGATGCGGCCCTTGCGGTGGATGTGACCTGGCATGATGCCGATCTTGATTTCGTCCGGGGTGATCAAGCCTGGGCAGTTCGGGCCCAGCAGCAAGGTCTTGGAACCGGCCTTGGCCATGCGGTCCTTGAGCGCCATCATGTCGCGCACTGGAATGCCTTCGGTGATGCAGATCGCCAGATCGAGTTCGGCTTCGACGGCTTCCCAGATCGCGGCGGCCGCGCCTGCAGGCGGCACGTAGATGACCGACACGTTGGCGCCGGTTTCTTTCTTGGCTTCTGCCACGTTGGCGAAAATCGGAATGCCTTCGAAGTCTTCGCCGGCTTTCTTCGGGTTCACGCCAGCGACGAAGGCATTCTTGCCGTTCGCGTATTCACGGCACATACGGGTGTGGAACTGGCCGGTCTTGCCGGTAATTCCCTGAGTTACGACTTTAGTATCTTTATTGATCAGAATCGACATGGTATTTCCTTCGAATTAAGCGTGACCGGCAGCGGCGGCAACCACGGCCTTGGCCGCGTCTTCCATCGTGTCTGCGGCGATGATCGGCAGGCCGGAGTCGGCCAGCATCTTCTTGCCGATGTCTTCGTTGGTGCCCTTCATGCGCACCACCAGCGGCACTTGCAGGGACACGGCCTTCGATGCGGTGATCACGCCTTCGGCGATCACGTCGCAGCGCATGATGCCGCCGAAGATGTTGACCAGAATGGCTTTCAGGCCTGGGTTCTTGAGCATGATCTTGAATGCTTCGGTCACTTTTTCCGCCGTCGCACCGCCGCCCACGTCCAGGAAGTTGGCCGGCTCGCCGCCGAACAGCTTGATGGTGTCCATGGTGGCCATGGCCAGACCGGCGCCGTTGACCAGGCAGCCGATGTTGCCGTCGAGCGAAATGTAGGCGAGGTCGAATTTCGACGCTTCGACTTCAGCCGGATCTTCTTCGTCCAGGTCGCGCATGGCGACGATGGCTGGCTGGCGGTACAGGGCGTTCGAATCGAAGTTGAACTTGGCGTCCAGTGCGATGACCTTGCCCGAGCCGGTCAGGATCAGCGGGTTGATTTCGGCCAGCGAGCAATCGGTTTCCCAGTATGCCTTGTACAGACCCTTGATCTGCACGCCGAAATCGGCCAGCGACGCGGCAGGCACGCCGATCTTGGCGCCGATATCGTTGCACTCGGCATCGGTCACGCCGACCGATGGGTCGATCGTGACGTGATGGATTTTCTCAGGATGGCTGTGCGCGACTTCTTCGATGTCCATGCCGCCTTCGGACGACGCCATCAGGACCACGCGCTGGCTGATGCGGTCGGTCACCATCGACACGTACAGTTCTTTCTTGATGTCGGCGCCTTCTTCGATCAGCAGGCGACGGACCTTCTGGCCTTCAGGACCGGTCTGGTGCGTGATCAGCTGCATGCCCATGATCTGGTTGGCAAATTCCTTGACCTGCTCCATCGACTTGGCGACTTTCACGCCGCCGCCCTTGCCGCGGCCGCCCGCATGGATTTGCGCCTTGACTACCCAGACCGGGCCGCCCAGCGTCTCAGCTGCCTTGACGGCCTCTTCAACGGACATGCACGGAATACCGCGCGGTACCGTCACTCCGAATTGTCGGAGAATTTCTTTGCCTTGATACTCATGGATCTTCATGCTGGCTTCCCTTCGTTTGAACCTGATAGTGTGGAAATACGATTGTAAAGACGTGCTACAAAAACGGAACTGCTATTCGGGACTGGCCTTGACCGCCCAGCGCGGGTAATACCGGGCCACGGCCGGCGCGCTGACCCGCAGCGCATGACATTTTTCGAGTTGGAACGGACGCTCGGTGAGCTGGTCGTCGCCGTCGCCGTCGCGCGTCTTGATCACATCGTTGGCGTAAGCCTGGATGGCGGCGGTCGGCAGGATTTGCGCCAGCTCGGTCAGATGGGTACAGCCCAGCACGCCCGACAAGCGTTCCTTGATGCCGAGGCGAAAGCCCTGCATCAGATTCAGGCCGATCAATTGTTTGTATGCGGGCCCGATGGTGTCGCAATAGCCGGGATACGGAACGGCATCGGAGGCCGCTTCGGCGTCGACGATGAACAGTTCGCGGTTGATCGTGATCCGCAGGCTCAGGTTGTGCAGGAAGGTGCCGCCCGGACGCGGGCCGGACGCGAGCGTCACATCGCCCGTCTTGACATCCGAAATGCGGGCGTCGAGATCCCACAGGCCGTCGTCACGCGCGAAGGCATCGATCTGGATGGCGCGAGTGTGCCGCAACGCGCGGGGGACAGGAGAAGACAGGGGCATAAAGACCAATGCCGGAAATGCGGCGTAAATAGTATGCAGCCGTGTGCTATTGCACTGTTGCCGCAGCTTCTACGGCAACGAACCGCTCATGCGGCGCTGCTAAAACCCCGAAAGTTTATCACACCGGACTCAGGCCTGCCTTATTTAGAATCGACTTGTCAGAATTTCATCGGTACGCTTGAAAATGATATCGCAGGCAAAACGGGGCGTGCGAAAGCGGCGCTGCGGAATCGCCGCACAGGGAGCGGGCGTGGATGCACAGTGGGTGGGCGGGGGAAAAGCGGGACAACGATGATGGAGGCGGGTAAAAAAGCGCAGCGCCTTCCACCTGTGAGGAGTATGGCCGGCCGGCGTCGGCGCATACGATGGAAGACGCTCCGCTTTTTTACCAATCTTGATCGTCGTCAGGTGCGCCCTTGAGCGCGGCGCGGACCGCCTTTTGCGAGAACCCGCGCTGCATTAAAAAGCGCATCTGCTTGTTGCGTTCGGCCGGATCGGCGGCGACCGTGCCGAATTTGCGCTGCCAGATCTCGCACGCGCGCGCCGTCTCGCTGTCGGCCAGGCCCAGCTTGAGTTCGGCCAACGCCTCGCCAACCACGCCATGGCTTTGCAGCTCGGCCACGATGCGGCTGTTGCCGAAACGGGCCGCACGGCGGTGGATCAGCGATTCGGAAAACCGTTCCTGCGACAGCCAGTTGTTCTTTTCCAGGAAATCGAGCAGGGCTTCGACATCGTCGCCCTCCTCCGCATACCTGGACAGCTTGCGCCCCAGTTCAAGCCGGCTGTGTTCGCGCATCGACAAATACCGCAAGGCGCGACCTTTCAGGCTCAGCTGGGGCGCAGGCATGTTACTCCGCCACCGCCTTCAGCTTGGCGACTTTGGCTGGCTGCTCTTCGCCGGCAACCGGCGGCAGCTCGCGCACGCCGAGGGCGAGGCGCACCTTGTTTTCGATCTCGCGCGCCAGCGCCGGACGCTCCTTGAGGAAGATGCGCGCATTGTCCTTGCCCTGGCCGATGCGCTCGCCGTTGTAGCTGTACCAGGAACCGGACTTCTCGACGATCTTGTTGTCGGCGCCCAGGTCGAGGATCTCGCCTTCGCGCGACGTGCCTTCTCCATACAGAATATCGAAGTGGGCTTCCTTGAACGGCGGCGCGATCTTGTTCTTGACGACCTTGACCTTGGTTTCATTGCCGATGACTTCGTCGCCGGACTTGATCGAGCCGGTGCGGCGGATGTCCAGACGGACCGACGCGTAGAACTTGAGCGCGTTGCCGCCGGTGGTGGTCTCCGGGCTGCCGAACATGACGCCGATCTTCATGCGGATCTGGTTGATGAAGATGACCAGGGTATTGGTGCGGTTGATCGAGCCGGTCAGCTTGCGCAGCGCTTGCGACATCAGGCGCGCCTGCAGGCCGGGCAGGGAATCGCCCATGTCGCCTTCGATTTCGGCGCGCGGGGTGAGCGCGGCCACCGAGTCGATCACGACCAGGTCGACGCTGCCCGAACGGACCAGGGCGTCGGTGATTTCCAGCGCCTGTTCGCCCGTGTCCGGCTGCGAAATGAGCAGTTCCGACAGGTTGATGCCCAGCTTTTGGGCGTAGGTGACGTCGAGCGCGTGTTCGGCGTCGATGAAGGCGCAGGTGCCGCCCAGTTTTTGCATTTGCGCGATGGTTTGCAGCGTGAGCGTGGTTTTACCGGAGGACTCGGGACCGTAGATTTCGACCACGCGGCCGCGCGGCAGACCGCCCACGCCCAGCGCAATGTCCAGGCCCAGCGAGCCGGTGGAGACAACCTGCACTTCTTCGACCGGGGCCGACGCGTCCATGCGCATGACCGAACCCTTGCCGAACTGCTTTTCGATTTGCGCCAGGGCGGCGGCCAGCGCCT